>Ga0209187_1000589_pt1 | contig 58109 bp, 55 predicted proteins | sample BantaG_FD_187430 | JGI IMG/M metagenome (GOLD analysis project Ga0209187, IMG submission 187430) | Marine algal microbial communities from Bantry Bay, Ireland - BantryBay_4 metaG (SPAdes) (version 2) | ecosystem: Host-associated > Algae > Red algae > Unclassified | place: Bantry Bay, Ireland...
ACCAGCGCTGTGGGAGTTCATGAAGATCGATACGATCCGCCAGCGCTTTGTCCGTCAAGCGGGGCGACTAATACGCCCACAAGGTGAACTGACGCTGTCGATGAACATGAGCAAAGATGCCGAAAGCGAGTTGTTGCAAATTCTCGACGCTATTGATGAAGCTGCTTAGCGACGTTACAGTCTGATTTTTTGCAACGCTGGGGTATATGGAGAATAATGCTAATTCTGCGAAACATCTGACGCTCATTAGCCCAGCATGCGCAACACATGCAGACCGCTGCCATTAGCAGGCCGCACATACTACGAAAGGTTAAGCAGTCTAAAAATCCTCTATCAACCTGTACGCTGTACACCGCTCTGCACTATTACAGCATCCAATCCGCGCAGGATTGGTCGGCATTGAACAGCGATTTGTTCACGGTATCCAAACGGCGGACGGTTGGTGCATGGTTCAGTCCAGTTGGAGAGGCACGTCTCCAAGCTCTGGTCGATGGGGTTTGGGGAGCCGCGATACGCTCCCCAATGGCGATTGTACAACCAAACGTTCATTGGTGCCGCAAAGGCTCAATGCCCTAAATGCGCCATAAGCCGGAGGGATGCAACGGGAGCGCGCAGCGGGCTCCCTTGCCAAGCAGCTTTGTATTACATTGACCGAATAGGGAAATGTAATACAAAGCACTGCTTGCGCATCGCGGGAAGGTGCTGAACATGTGTGTAATACAAAGAATGACGCCTCTACTACATAGGCAACTCGGACTATCCGCTACGCTGGTCTATCGGTTAAGAGCGATCAATCGAACTCTGCGTTGGTCATCGATCCAGATGATCTATTTGTGATGATTGCTCGTCGCCAGGCTCCTCATAGAGCCATGGGTAGCAATGCGGATTAAGTTTTCCCACAATATTATCTGACAAATCGCCCCAGCATTCATAGGCGACTGTCACTGCACTTCTGCCAAAGTCATCTGCAATAGTCGCGTCGATATCTGGATGGTCTAACAGTGTATCTATAGCCCGATTTGCCAAAGTACTTGCCGCATAATGCAGCGCTGTCAGGCCACTCGTATCCTGCTCATTCACATCGTAATACTGAAGCGCTAGTTTAAGTGCTCTAACATTATCTTCTTCAGCAGCGGTAAATATATTCGGCACCTCTGGCGGCACTGATGTCCCTTTCCGCCCAAGCTGTTTTGGCTTAGGCATAGCCATGAGGTAGCACATCCTCTAGTAACTGATCAATGATTTGTTCCTCTTCGGCAATGGGGTTTTTGCTTTTCTTTAGCAAAACAGTGCTCCCAGCCATTGAGTTGAATGCAAACTTAAAAGTCTGCTTGGCAGATAACTTTCCTCTCAACTCCGTTTGTTCAGTTTCAAGGTTTGTCACGGACTCATATTTCACTCCGCCTCTAGTCACTATTGGATCAGTGCTCTTATAGAAATACTGATTCAACACGCTGGATATTGAAAACTCCGGCTGATCCTTGCCTTCTATCAGGAAGGTCAGTTCTCCGGGCATATTCGAGCCTGTTTGCGCGTCTCGCCGTCGCCACAGCTGCAATACGAACATGTGGCAATAGTCGAATTCCGCTAGTTCGTCGCTATTCAGGTAAATGACAAGACCTGTAGCTGATATTTGTCGCGAGCGAAACAGCGCCAAATACGCGAATTTGGCATACCGTGTTCCAGGCACTGACTCCATTTTGCAGATGGTGCGGGGTATATCTTGGTCAGATTGGTTCGGTATGTTCTCCCAATTCCCTGCAAGCTCTCGAACCGCGATCATGCCTTGTTCCTGAATTCGTGATGGCAGAATATAGATACCATCAGGGTGCTCAATTTTCCCATAGAGCGCCACGAATCCATCGGCAACCTGCTTCAATCGATCTTCAGCGCTGCCCTCGTTCGCATAATCGACATAGCTCCTGAATTGATCAGAGTCGATAAAGTTTCTAACAGGCTCCCAGTTGTGATCGTTGAGTTGCCTGTCCTGCTCTTTCAACCACTTTTCTAAACTCCGTTTAGAAAATATCTGTCCGCCGTTGAACTTGGCGATATCGCGCATGAGGCTGGTTACGCCCCTACGTCCGCTTTCCCGCAAGTAGTCCTTGATCAAAACTTTTGCTTTTTTCTGATTCATTGCTCTGCCGATCAGACCATGGTTCGCACATTGTTCGTACTTTGGGCTCTATCTTGTTCGTTTTGAGCACCTGCATAGTAGCAAACACCTGATCGACACAGTTCGGTCTTAATCCTTTCTCAGGATCAAAACTATGCATGATTCAAAACTGATCGCACGAACGCTGAGCTTCATGTCTTTGCTAGTGTTGTTTTCCGGGTGTGTACTGGCGATTGTCAAGCTTGACGCATTATGGCTGCTGTGTTTCTGCGCAGGCTTCCTGGCCAAATTGGCAAGGGTTGTACGCCATGCGGAAATCTGCGAGGCCAGCGATGATGAATAGTAGCCTCGATCATCTGCGGAGCAATTTCCGCACACAACTAGAATCTGAAGCTGGCACTCTGCGGGGGCTGGTGGAGAAGGCAGACCAGCTCAGAATCGAAATCGTCCCCAACACTGCTGATGATCGCATGCCTCCTGTGCCTGTTGAGGGCGCTATCGATAGCGTGATCGTCGAGGCGACACTGAACTTTCCCGACAGGGCGCGCGCCTTGCATCGCTGCGAACAGGCCGAGCAAGCCTTTTGCGCAACGCACAATCTACAGAACAAAGCTGCCAACCCCAATCCTGTTGTCTCCGCCCTTCTGATTTTTATCGGCGTGTTCGTTGACGCGTTTGTGAACTCGTCGTTCCTCTTTAATGCGCATTTAGCAGCATCACCAAGCGCGGCACTCCTCGTGAGTGTCCTGATTTCACTTACCAATGGGGTCACGTCGGCCTTCGCTGGATTCTTCATCGGGCGTTACAGAAACTACGGCATCCACGCCGTTGATAGTGATGCCTCTGAGTTCGCCTCGGTACGCAAGCGCGCCAACAAGCAGTTCAAAGTCTTTCTCGGTGTAATGGCGTTCTTCATCCTGACTGTCGGATTGATCAGAAGTACTGAGAGCTTGGATTTTATCCACCACTCATTACAAAACTATCAGGAGCTGCTCGTCACGCCTGAAGCTGTATTTCTGATGCTGATCAATATCTGCGTATCCGTGTTCTCGTATTACAAAGGCCGAACCGGATTCGCACATCCCTATGGCGAATACAGCGACTACCAAAACGGAATTGCCGCCGCGCATGACGATTTACATAAGTGTTACACCGGGCATGTCGAGGCGATAGAGGACATCTGCTAGGCATTTGAAGATCACGCGGGCAAGGACGCAAAATATAACACCGCAGCCATTGAGCGTTACAACGCCGCCGTCACGAACGCCCACGCTGCACATCGATCGCTCCAAAATTCAATCCGCCAGGCGGAGAGCCAACTACTGGCTGAGGCGAATAGAGCCTTGGATACGCAATCTGTCAGTACCGGCAAGCGTGAATCTCTGCCCGATGGTCTGCTGGAGCAGTTTTCATTTGAGGGCATGGATGCCATAGATCTGCCTGCCTTCTATCACGCAACCAATGACAACCAGAGCACAGCATCGCTGCAAGCCTTACGTGCGGACGCTCTGAACAGACTCAGCGTGGCCTTCCAACATGCCACCCAATCCTAAACCCATACACGGAGACCAAACTATGAGACGAAGAAAGACACGTACAAAAGACCTGCCAAAGATTGCCGCCCTATCTCTTGCCCTGATCGGCTACGTCGCAGGTCTGGGCTTCGCAACCTACATGACCATAGGAAAACAATCACCCGACCATAACGGTTGTTTCCCCGGCATTGAAGCCCCGCAAACATTCGTTGTCGTTGATAACAGCGGACCACGATGGAATGAGGTGCAGGAACGCTCAACGCGTAATTACTTCGAGGCGTTGTACAACAATCTACCGTTCACGGAGCGCCTGAGTGTCTTTACCACGGAAGGCGACCGTGTCACCACGGGCGTTCCAAAGTCCAGCTTCCATGTCTGTGGGCAAGCGGACAGACCGGAGCAACTGGCCGATATTAACGCGCCCACTGGAAACGCTGGATATTTACTCAAACAAAAAGAACGCTTGTATGAGCGCGTATTCAAGCCGGAATTGGATGCTCTGCTGACAGCCGAGCAGGATCAAATTCGCCGTCAAATGTATCAATCGCCCATGATGGAGATGATCAAGGCGCTCTCCACTCGTATCAATCACGGTGACAAGCTAGTGGTGATAAGTGATCTCATACAAAACAGCGATTCCATGCAGGCCTGCCGCGTGAAGGGCCATTTGCCTGCCTTCTCGACATTCAGGAACAGTCGCACCTATCTGAGCCGTCTTAAGCCTGAGTCAATGGAGGGCGTCAATGTTGAATTGCTGATGCTGCAGCGTCACGGTTATGGTCGGGGCGAACTCGCCTATTGCACGGAAGACGAGCTTCGTTGGTTCTGGGAGCAATATTTTACAAATAACGGTGTCAGTTCCATCAATATCATTCGTGTTCGCCACGGTTATGCTGGCGATACGTGATGAGCGCAGCTGTTGAACGTCAAAGCCTCCTCCTATTAGCTGGTGCCACAGGGCTGTGCACTTGGGCGGTCATTCAGGTTGGACCGTTGTTTGAATTCGGAGAAATCCAACCCCTAACCCTGGGTGTGTATGCCTTCACGGCAATTTGCACACTCCGATTCACTGGAGAGTGTTTTCTAGCGCTGGCAAGTGGGCTGGAGTGGTTTTCAGCCCGCAGCGGCACGGGTAAATCCGGCACGGCTCGCTGGGCAAAACATAAGGAGCTTAAAAGCGAATTCTGCCCCAAAGATGCAGGGCCGTTCTGGGGCATGTCGGCAATAGCGCGCAAGAAACTCTTTATAGATACGGCGAGCAACGCCTACGTAGTCGGCCCCAGTGGCTCTGGCAAGGGGCACACCGCCGTTGTACCAATGATTTTCACCATCTCACATTCAAAGGTAATTATGGATTTCAAGCCAGAACTATTGACGATCTGCAAACGGGGACTCGAGCAAAGAGGGCAGCGTGTCATCGGCCTCAATCCGTTTGGGATGTATACCGATATCGTCGGCCCCAGTGATTGCCTCAATGTTCTGGACGTCATCACGGACAGCCTGAACACGCCCAATGGGTTGAGGAATGTCTTAGGTGATGCGCGTGAGCTGACCTTGCAACTCTATGAAGACCCGCAGGGCGGCGCAGGCGATGATCAATTCTGGCGCAATGGCACCCGTAAGATCATCGCGCTGGTTTGCATGATCGAATGCATGATGCAGGGCTACAAAGCTGCGTTGAGTGATGTTGCCCTGTTACTAGATGACAGAGACGCGCTGGAAATCAGACTGCGTTCGATTGCAGGTGTAGATTTTGAAGATAAGCCTGATCCTGAAGGACCGCACATGTTCGAGTTGAGCGACTGGGCAGATCATCATGAAGAAGCCGAACTTGAAATCTTCCTGAAAACCGTTCGTGCACGCACACGCAGCTTACTCAAGACCATGAGCGAAAGTGCCAAGACGTTCGGATCATTTCTGGAAGGCGCACACCAAGCCTTGGAGCCGTACGGATTCGGCCAACTGTCTTCTGCAATGGGACGAAGTAGTTTCAATATTGACGATCTGAAATGTGGTGATTGCGCTTTGAACATCTTTATCGTCGGGGATGCCAGTCGCTCCGATGCCACCGAGAAATTCTTCGGATTGATGCAGTGGTATTTACAGCTCAAACTTAAGCGTCATCCGAACAAAGATGTGCCTGTATATCTGATCAACGATGAAGCCTCGAATTATTCGATATTCGGCTTGGTCTCACTCATGACCTGGGGCAGATCGTTCTCGATCCGAACAATTCAGTATTTCCAAAATTTTACATCCTATACCGAAAAACACGGCTCCAATGCCGTTGAAGTATTGAACTCTGAAAGCGAAGTGAAGCTGTTCCTACCTGGACAGCGCTCTGTGCCAACCATAAAGAAGATCGTTGAGATACTCGGTGAGCAATCCTTGATGGTAGCTGGATTATCGCCTGCCAATTCTAATGAAGGCATCAAGGAGAACATGAGTGAAAGTGGCAGACCGCTTATGACCGAGGATGAAGTCCGGCGAACACAGCACGGCATCCTAATTGTTCGTCAGCAACGTCCCATCCTACAAACGCCAGTGTCGTATTCCGAAATTGTCCCGCTACGCACCCTTGCCGACAACAACCCGCATCACGGCAAAGCCTTTTTAAAGCCTGTGAAACTGAAGTTAAAACTACCAAAACACTGAGGAAACAATTTGAGTCACTACACCCACAACAAATATTCTGTTCTTCGCTTGATTGCCCACATGTTGCGCGGGTTCGTTAAGCTCCTGAACGCATGGCCTTTAATACTAGTCATCGCGTTCTTCATCTCACCTGTCGGCCCACACTTGCGCTGGTCATACACTTATCACGATGTGAATGCAAACACCCGCTTCTACCATGCCTGCACGTATTTAGGTTCACGTGGCTATGTCAGTTATAAGCAAGGGGGTCAGTGTCCGCTCGTGACGTTCATAGACCGACGAAATCTCTAACCACACTGATGAAATTTACACCACCCAATACACTTAAGAGGATCACAATGAGAGACACGAAAGAAAACAACAGACCTGAACATGTCATCAACGATGGCTCTATCAAAGCCTCAATCTGGAAACGTGAATCCAGCAACGGTGCGTATTACGCTACGACGTTTTCAAAGACATATAAGGACAAGAACGGCAAATATCAGAACTCACAAAACTTCACAGGGACGGACTTATTAAAAGTCGCTGAGCTTGCCAAACAATCCTATCAAACCTCCAGAGACTTTTACTATCGAGATCGTATGAATGAAAAATCCAATCAGCATCATGAACGCAGCCATGATCGCGAGCGTTAGTCTGCACAACACTGCTATCGCCCACGTGTTCGGGCGATTGCGCTTAAGACATATCTATTAAACGCAAGCCACTGAATCATAGACAGCATGAATTTGCTTGCCAATATAAGAAATATATGTTCTTCTTTTGTTCTGTATTACACGCAATGAAGCGCGTCTAAACAATAAAAAAGAGGGCCAACATTATGAACTAACAACACACAAGGCAAGGCCTTGGAGGAAACGATACCTATGACACAAGATATAAACCACCACACCGAACGTCCCAGAGATTCAAACTCCGGCACACCGATCAAATTCGCTGCAGAAGACTACCGTCAACACTTGAGTGAACTCGACCTCAGTGAAGATCAAAAAGACGAATTACTGAAAACGCTCTGGCACATCATGAGCACCTTCGTCGACATCGGATGGGGTGTTGATACGGTACAGATGTTCCTACCGGAACTTTTTGATCAATCCAGCCAATCATCACTTGCAGAAGATTCTCATAACGCGCTAGATTCAGGGATAGCCACTGATCACGCAGAGACACCCACTGAAACAGGAGGACGATGACCATGCCAGATACACACACCAAAGCGCTTATCTATTGCAGGGTTTCTGATCCTAAGCAAAAAATCGAAGGCTCAGGCCTGAAAAGTCAGGAGCATCGCTGTCGGCAACATGCTGAAGAAAAAGGCTATGTGATTGATGGGGTTTATCATGACGACATCACTGGCGGCGGCGACTTTGCAAAACGCCCCGGCATGACAGCCCTGTTGAATCGCTTAAAGGCAAATTCCAGCACGCAATATGTCGTCATCTTCGATGACCTTAAACGCTTTGCGCGTGACACTCTGTTTCACCTAAGCCTGCGCAACGCTATGAATGAATATGGTGTGCGCCGAGAATGCCTGAACTACAAATTTGATGACTCGCCAGAGGGCCAGTTTATTGAAACGCTGTTTGCGGCTCAAGGGCAGCTGGAGCGTGAACAAAACGGGCGTCAGACCAGACAGAAAACCCAAGCACGGCTTGAAGCAGGCTACTACCCGTTCAAAGCACCTGTTGGATACAAATATGCTGATGTTAAACCGCACGGAAAGCTTCTCAAAGTAGAGGAAGGGGTGCGCCCGGTGCTGGTGGAGGCATTAGAAGGATTTGCGTCCGGTCGTTTTCAGACTAAAGCGGAAGTTCGTCATTTCTTTGAGGTCTCACCGGAATACCCGAAACCTGCCAGCGGGAAGATAGCCAACGCGCGCGAAAGCATCATCTTGAGCTGCCCTCTTTACGCGGGCTATTTGGAATACAAGCCGTGGGGTGTGACTTTACGCAAAGCGCAGCATGAAGCCATCATCAGCTTTGAGACGTTTCAAAAAATTCAAAGGCGTCTGCAAGGTCGCGCGTATGCGCCAGCACGCGCTGACATCAATGAAGCCTTCCCGCTACGCGGCACCGTCGCGTGCGAATGCGGCAATTCTTTAACGTCATGCTATTCCAAGAGTTGTACGGGCAGGCGCTACCCGTATTACATCTGCCGCAATAGGAAATGCGAGTACAAAGGCAAATCCATACCGCGCGACAAGCTGGAGGCAGAGTTTGAAGATTTGTTAAAAACCCTGACACCGTCGCAGTCGTTGTTCGATGCAGCCAATGCCATGTTTAAAACACTCTGGACACAGCGTGAGAGCAGTCAACAAAAGCGGCAAGCGCTCTTGAAGCAGAAGATCAACAAGATTGATCGGGATATTGAGCAGGCGCTTGATCGTATCGTGGCGGCTGAATCCACCACCGTGATCAAAGCGTTCGAAAAACGCATCACCGATAGTGAGAAAACGAAGCTTGTGCTGGAAGAAAAACTGGTCAATTCCACGCAACCAATCAGGAGCTATGAGCAAATGTATCGAACTGCCTTCGACTTCCTTCAAAAACCCCATAAAATATGGGCTTCCGGGACATTTACAGATAAGCGTGCAGTGCTGAAACTAGCTTTCACTGACCGGATAACCTATGTACGAAATGAGGGGTATCGAACTCCCGCTTTATCGTTACCTTTCAAGGTGTTAGGCGGCTATTTGGGGGAGGAAAAGCAAATGGTGCCGGCACCAAGAGTCGAACTCGGGACCTACTGATTACAAATCAGTTGCTCTACCAACTGAGCTATACCGGCACTGAAACTGTCTGACACTGAAGCGCACAATCACATTCCACGCCACTTTCAGATCTTACCTACCTTCCCCAAGGCTTTGACACTTGGCGAAGCCGCCTAGTGTATGCATTTCAAGCGCGTTTGGCAACGCATCGGGCGATGAAATCGTAATTATCGGTAACTTGGCCAAAAATGAACCGAATTCAAGGGCTTAGTCCTGGCAATTGGCAGCCAGACTAATCTGCTGTGGACTCAGGCTACCGGCAAGCACCGATACGCCTTTCAACACCAGAATAGGGTCTCTGATCACCTCATTTTCCATTAAAGACTCCAGAATCGCAGACTCTCCACCGGTGACAATAGTTGTAACCGGGCCCACTAATTTGCGCGACTCCAACACGAATCGATCCATAGCACCCACCGAAGCGAAGCCTGTTCCCCCGGCGATTCCAGCTGCGGTGTTGTCTGAAAATGGCGTTATTTCGCCATCTGCAGCAAACAAGGCGGAGGTGTACTTCCCCAGCGAGCGGCGCATGGTGTAGATACCGGGCAAAATCGCACCGCCTCTGTGCTGACCGTCAGCATCAATAACATCCACGGTGGTAGCGGTGCCGGAGTCAATAACGCATAAGGCTCCAGGGTGTGCCGCGCGCGCACCAATCATGGCAGCCCAACGATCAATACCAAAGGTTGATGGTTCCAGATAAGCGTTCTTCAAGCCCTTGAATTCAGCGGTGGACACCACTTCGATAGGCTCAACGCCAAGCTGGGAACAGCACCAGGCTGACAGGTTTGGCAACAGCCTGTCGCCTGCCACATTCGAGACGACAACACTGTCTGGAAGTTGGTTGGCCAAGGGTTTGCGCCAAAGCTGTTCGAGCACCTCGTGCAGAAAAACGTCCTTCCATGCGAAGGTCTCTAGCACATGCAGCCCCTCTTCATCCTCAATAGCCGCCTTGCAGCGAGAATTACCAATGTCTACCAGAATTCTCATAGCGTTGGTCTTATAGATACATTGCCGCCATACAGCGGCAGAAGCTTTCCTGCGCTCTCGACCAGCAACGCACCGTGTTCATTGACCCCGCAGGCGCGAGCATTTTCTGTGGCTTCCTCACGATGAATGACCACATCCTTGCCCATCAACCAGTCACGCTTGGCCCATGTGGAACCAAAAGCCGCCCACCCTTGCTCTACAAACACAACGTGGGCGCTTAGCACAGCTGCACAGATCTTACCTACCAAGTGATCTCTATCCGATGGCTGAAGCTCGACGCTTGCAGCTCGCAGGGACGTAGCACCAATACCAAGAGCGACCACTGAATCATCATGCTGAACATTGATCCCAATACCGGAAATCACATCGGTGGCAGCGCTTGCACGGTCATCGCCATCTGCCGAAACTGTAACCACTTCGGTCAGTAAACCACCAAGCTTCCTGTGATCAAGAATGACATCGTTAGGCCACTTCAACATTACATCCAAACCGAATTCGTGCTCCAGCACTTCTGCAATGGCAATGCCTGTCACCAGACTCAGACCCGTCAGATTCCGGGCTGATTGAAAATGCCGGGATAGGATAGAGAATGTCATATTACCCGGCAGGGTCTGCCAGACTTTGCCACGCCTGCCGACACCGGCTTGCTGCCAATCGCTTGTGCAGATCTGTGCCCGGCCTTCACTGAGTTGAGCGTCCATCGTTTCACGCCGAGAACTCAACCACGTATTGGTTGAATCAAGCTTGTCGAACACATGCACATCAGCTGGCGTGTTGCATCCCGCACGTATGGCATGTAGAACGATATCAGCATCAGGAAGTTGCGCCTTCATTAGCTGTTCACCGCGCTCACACCCAGCCAGGCGTCAACAACTTGCTGGTCGGTCACGCTGAGTACTGCGGTATCCAGCGGAGCCGCTTCAATCGACAGGCTACTTTCCTGTAGCTGACCCAGACGAAAGTAATGAATTGCTACACAACGTCTGTCAGCTAAACGTGCAAGGTGGTTGGCAACATCCGCTTTTGACACTGAAAAACCAGCAATGGCGATCAGCAGATCGCCTGCACTCAATCCCGCACGTTCGGCAGGTGAACCACTCATGACATGAGTGATGCGAACCCCACCCGGCGCGTCAATCAGGTTAGCGCCCATCCAGTATGCCTTGTGCTCCTCATGATCATCGTCACCATTCGCCGTTTTACGGGTACCCCCCATATCAGTAGCTGACTTACGCGCTTTCCATTGAAGACTGACTCCCAGATTTTCAAGCGCACTGTTCAAAGGCAAGTCATCAGTCTTGTAGAGCGCTGTATTAAAAAAGTCAGATAAATCCTTATCAACAAGTTGAGCCACCAATGCTTGTGGTTCCTGCTCGCCGATACCTTGTCCGGTCGTCGTCCATTGCTCCCACAGCAGCAACATCAGTTTATCCAGCGTCACCGCACTACCGCTATGACCTCGCAACAGACTATCCAGGCACAGCGCCACTAGCGCACCCTTGGCATAATAGCTGACGATGGCGTTGGGGGCATTTTCATCTTGCTTGTAAAATTTATGCCAGGCATCAAAGCTTGAGTCCGTGACACTTTGCGTCAGCCTGCCCGCGCCACGTTGCACTCGCGTCAATGTTTTTGACACCACACCCAAATAACGTTCCTGCGTTATCAAACCACAACGCACCAGAATCAAGTCATCATAGTAGGACGTCATGCCTTCAAAAAACCAGAGCAATTCGGTATAGGATTCAGCTTGCAATTCATAAGGCACAAAGCGCGCAGGCTTTATGCGTTTAATGTTCCAGTTATGAAAATATTCATGACTACACAACCCAAGAAAATCGAGGTATTTGTCGCTCACCTCTTTTTCGCCCTGTACGGGAAGATTTTCCCGGGTAATCATCAATGCAGTTGATGAACGATGTTCAAGCCCACCATAGGCTGCATCAACCACCATAACCAAAAAGACATAACGATCATACGGCGCGGGTTTGCCGAAAAAATTAATCTCGTACTCACAGATACGAACCAGATCATCTACAACTCGCTGCTCATCAAAGTAACAGCCACCAGTAAAAACAACTTCATGCGGCACACCACAGGCGGTGAAATGCAAACGATTGAATGCGCCCATCTCCACTGGATGGTCAATCAATTCATCGTAGTCTGCTGCGATGTACTCACCAAAACCTGATGTATCGACCTGTTTACTCGGCAAGGTGGTTGCCACGTCAAATGTCTCGTTGATATCGTGTAAGGGTCGCTGCAAAAAGACACGATGAGGCAGCGATTCAAATCCTTGCGCGCATAAAAATACACTGGTGCCGTTAAAAAAGGCATGTGTTCTATCTACATGCGCAGACCTTACTGACAGGTCCCAGGCGTAGACACGATAATCTATCGTCAACTGCGCCAGACCCGCAGGGGCTCGCCAGGTAGATTTGTCGACTTTGACTAACGCCACCTCTGATCCTTCGCACTGGGCGCGAATGCTTACAATGTTTCGCGAAAAGTCACGGATCATGTAACTACCCGGTATCCAGTTAGGCAAACTCAGTACCTGACCGTTGGCATCAGGGCTGGACAACGTCATCTGCACATCTATCACATGCGCATCGGCATCCGATATACCGAGCCTGTATTCAGTATTACTCATGTAGGTAAATCATCCAATAAAGCTGATTGCTATGCCGACAGTTGTGGAGAGGCAGATACCAATGCCAGTTGAACTTCTGATTGCGCTGACCACATGCATCTGCCCGATAGTCTAGGGCTTTTGCCAGCACAAAGCACGTAGCCGTCGATAGCGTCGCAGATGTCACTAAAGATTTCAGGGGTTATTACGTGCTGCCGACACACTGTTTCATGTGTGTGATTCTAATTCATATATCTGACAACACTCCTCGAGAAATTTACCGGGCAATAGTGGTCACCCTATGCGTTGCGATGCTCATGCCTACTCTGCCTGCTCAGGCATCACCCTTCAAACACCGTGCGGCAGATGGCACCGTCACATTCAGTGATGCGCCTATCAGTAATGGCAAGGTGATCAGGAACAGCTACAAAATCCAAAAAACCAGACCTGCTGCCAATAACCCCTGCAAAGGTCTCAGCAGCGCTGGTATCGATGCAAAAGGGCAGCGACTAAACGCAAAATTTGCTGAAGCATCCAGGCTCAGTGGCGTACCGGCGACGCTGCTCAAAGCGGTTGCCCGCGCAGAGTCCTGCTTTGAGCCGACAGCCGTTTCACGGGCGGGCGCAAAAGGGCTTATGCAATTGATGCCACAAACAGCCAGATCACTAAACGTGAGTAATAGTTTCGATATTGACCAGAATTTGCAGGGCGGTGCCCGTTATCTGGCTTCCATGCTCGCCCGCTACTCCAACAATCTGGACATGGCACTTGCCGCATACAATGCAGGGCCAAGCAATGTGGATCGGCACAAAGGCATTCCCCCCTACAAGGAAACCAGAAGCTATATCAGTTCTGTCAGGGCGTTTCAAGACAGATACACAGTCATGCAGCAACCGTCCACCGTGCTCGCAGCTACTGAAGATTCTGATCAGGGCCTGAGGCAAACCGCTGCACAAGAGTAGAAATACTTTTTATGGTGTAAGCAACCCAACTCTGATTTGCTTGCCTGCCTGTCGAAGAAAGTGCAATTCCAGCGATAAGGTAGAGCTATACTTGCGCTCTCCAATGACTACAAGGTTCAGAGCCTCCACCCATGAGCAAATCAGAGCCCGTCGAGGCCAGCAATTTCATTCGTAACATGATCGACGCTGATGTGGCCGCAGGCAAACATGACGGCCAGGTGCTTACCCGATTCCCGCCAGAACCCAACGGGTATTTGCATATTGGTCATGCCAAGTCCATTTGTCTGAATTTTGGCATGGCCAAGCGCTTTAACGGGCGATGCAATTTACGCTTTGATGACACCAACCCGGTACGTGAAAACGAAGAATACGCACTTGCTATTCAAGAGGATGTGAGTTGGCTGGGTTTTGAATGGAGCGACTTGAAACACGCCTCTGATTACTTTGAACAGTTGTATCAGTATGCCTGCGAACTTATTCGCCAGGGCAGGGCGTACGTCGACAGTAGTAGCGCCGAGGAGCTACGCGCACTTCGTGGCACGTTAACCGAGCCTGGCACACCCAGTAAATATCGAGAACGCACAGTGGACGAAAACATGGACCTGTTCCAGCGCATGCGCAATGGTGAATTTGATGATGGTGCTCATGTGCTTCGCGCAAAAATTGATCTGGCCTCGGGCAATATGAACATGCGCGATCCCACGTTGTATCGAATCCGCAAAGTTGACCATGTGCGCACAGGTGATGCCTGGTCGATATATCCGATGTATGACTACACCCACTGCTTATCTGATGCTATAGAAGAAGTAACTCACTCCTTATGCACCCTCGAGTTCGAGGATCATCGCCCTTTGTACAACTGGGTACTTGAGCAGCTGGATACTCCAGGTAAACCGGAGCAAACCGAATTTGCCCGGCTTTCACTCGAATACACCATGCTCAGCAAGCGCAAGCTGATTCAGCTGGTTGAAGAGAAACATGTACACGGCTGGGATGATCCTCGAATGCCCACCATCACTGGTATTCGACGACGTGGCTATACCCCCGCTTCACTGCGAGATTTTTGCGAACGAATCGGCGTTACGAAAAACGATGCCTGGATTGAAATGGTCATTCTTGAAAACTCTATCCGCGACCAGCTCAATATCGAGGCCCCCAGACGCATGGCAGTACTGGACCCGATTAAAGTCATCATCACAGATCTCGACGAGGGCTACGTAGAGACACTGAGCTTCGCCAATCACCCGCAGAACGAGGCGTACGGTCGGCGAGACATTCCATTTTCACGCGAAATATGGATCGAGCGCGATGACTTTGCCGAAGTTCCACCGCCCAAATATCAGCGATTGATCCCCGGTGGCGAAGTCAGGCTGCGCGGTAGCTATGTCATAAAATGCAATGACATCATAAAAGATGACAACGACAATATCGTTGCTCTGCACTGCACCCATGATTCTCAGACCCTTGGAAAAAAACCGGAAGGTCGCAAAGTCAAGGGCGTTATCCATTGGGTCTGTGCTCGTCAGGGCATCAACGCAGAGGTCCGACAATACGAGTCGCTTTTCACAGTACCCGATCCGGCCTCCGCAGAATCTCTCTCAACAGTGATCAACGCCGATTCCGAACAAGTACTAAAAAATTGTGTGGTTGAGCCCTTGCTGGCAGACACGCAACCCGAGGAGCACTTTCAGTTTGAAAGACTAGGTTACTTTGTGAGCGATCGTCGAGATCATAGCGCTGCAAAACCGGTATTCAATCGAATCGTAACGCTTCGCGACACGTGGACTAAATAGTCGAACAAATCACATATTTAGTAGTGGCAGCATCGCTGTTGGATGAATAGTGCAGATTGCAACCCGATGACCTGCCAATAAGGCTAATCGGAGTAACTCACTTCGTATTGACGGATTGCTATCTACCTACTATTACTTAAGGGACAAGGTTAAGAATCTGACGCACTGGATTTTCTGCTCTCCACGAGCGGTAGTGTGTTGGATCAACGGCCACCGAATCTACAAAAATTCCGTTGGTGAAAAATCCTATGCATAAGTGCCCGCCCGTTGTATACAAAAGAACGCTGGTAGCAGCAGCTATTATTTCCGTTAGTGCCTGTTCCAGCATGCCTCAAGAGCCTGGTATTAATCTGGGCGGCGTCGGTAATGGTATTGCCAAAGCTGGCAAGGCAACAGCTAACGCCACCCGCAAGACCTGGAATACGACGGCGTACCTGTTGGGCTTCACCGATTCCATAGACGGCGACGAGAAAGCTGGGCCTACTGATGAGCAATTGCTGCTCGCCGACGGCGAGGTCAGCCAGGTGCTGCCGCTCGAGGATGCGGAGCTTGCTCAACGAGCAACGACGCAAGCCGCAGAGCAAGGCCATCCAGTTCTCCTTGAACCTGCAACAGCGCAAACAAGCGATACGCTCGACATTGATAGCACCGAAATCGCAGATGATGTAACTTCCACGACGCTAGCCATCAACGACGAGGCCATGAAAATCAAGGAAGACTTGGTTCATGAGGTAGCACCTAGCGAGACCCTTTGGGACATAGCAAAAAAGACCACTGGTGATGCGAATAACTGGCATATTCTCGCCGACATCAATAATCTGAATCAAAATGCTGCGGTATTCCCCGGTCAAACGCTGCTCATCCCCTCTAGTATGGTCAAACCTGGCTACGGCATGCCAATCGCCTCGGCCGAGCCAGAGCTTTTAGCCGATACAAAGAGCATTGATGACGAGCTCACAGATGAGTTAACCGACAGCGTTCGACTTGAGCTTCCAGCCACCATTGACAACACTTCTGCAGACACTTCGAACACTGCACCAGGGGAGCCTGCGCAAATCGATGATGCATCCGCCCAATTGGCAGCTGCTAGTCAAGGTGCAGTACCTTACGACCTGAATGATGGTGAAACACTCTGGGATTTTGCCAAGCGCACAACGGGTGATGCGCTGAACTGGGAAGCCATTGCAGAACAAAACAATTTTACGGAAAAACAGGCAGTAACCGTATTTCCGGGACAAATCATTTTCGTGCCGCAGACACTCGTGGATGCCAAAACGGACATTACTGAAACTGCGGCAGCCCCTGCAGATGATATGGCTCAGCAAGTCGAACAGGTTTTGGCATCTGCGGAACCTGTGACAGTGACAGCAGCACCGATTGCAAACGCAGTCATGGATGAGCCGGTGCTGAAGATCGAACAAGCAGTACCTGCAACTCTGTCAGCCGCCTCTCCAGAAGTACTTCCGGGTGAACTATTAAAGACACCACCAGATGCGCCAAAGGAGGTTCGCAAACTTGTTATAGGTAGTATCGATGCGTTGGCACCGGAAGTGTCGGCGCTTGACGAGACACAACCTACAACCATTGTCGAGGCAACCTACAAAACCGATGATTCATTGACGCAAGTCGATGCCACTACAGAATCTGTACAGATAGTTGATAACGAGAGCATCCCTGAGAACATCATGGTAAGCGGCACTTACTATCCAAAAGCTGTTTACAACGATGCCAATTTCTCATCCAGTCTCCTGATGCGGGTATCGCCAGGCACCACCCTGCAGGTATCACGTGCTATGGGAACCTGGTTTGAAGTAGAAACTGACAAGGGTGTTGGCTACGTTCACCAAAGAGATATCAAGTAACTCTTTGCCTGGTGACTACCAGGAAATTTTGAGTTAACCTTAACTATTTAAACATGCAGTATCCATCAAAGCCCGGCTTGATCAAGCTGGGCTTTTCTGTGCGCGCATGTTTATTGGAACCAAAAAAACACGACGGAGTGTAAACGCCTATCAAATCACAAAGTTGTTGATGGCAAAGCGATTTTTGTAGCGTCCGGCCGATAACAAAACCACGTAAGGTAAACATTTGCAAACAGCAGATCACAACGGTTTTGCCAGATACGCTCATGCCTCACAATCTGTTCATTCACCATTTGTAACAATCCATTCAGTAATTTGCAAACATCGCCACTCGAACAACAGTGATCGTCTAAGGCAGATGATTCAAGGGCAACAATATTCTCTTGCTCTCATCTCGATGGCCCGATGCTTATGACATAAAGGCTGGATATAAAAATGATAAGAAAAACCAGTATTAGACAGTTACCCGTTTTTGTATTGCTGGCGTTTGTTCTTACAAGCTGCGCCTCGACAGGCAACAATGCGATGAAAGATGGTTCTGACACAACCAGTCAGGAAATCGTATACGAGGTAAAGCCCGGAGACAGCCTGAGCAGTATTGGTAAAAGTCTGACCGGTTTGTATGAATCCTGGGAGGTTATCGCTGTGTACAACGAAATCACTGACCCAAAGTCTCTTGCGGTAGGCCAGACCATCAAAATTCCTGGCACATTGATCAAACCCGTTAGGCCACTGCCGCCGAGAGCTCGGGCTTCGTTTATCAACAAGACTGCAGCCAGCATCGCAAACCCGTCAACACAGATGGGAGTAACAAAGGCTAACGGCGTCAATACTGTTCACGGAACATCAGCGCAGTTCGATGATTTTGCGCCCATCACGATGTATTCAGTCGAAGTTAATCGCTCTTTCACGTTAGAGCCGATTGACCCAACGCTGGCCTTGAAAGGCGACCAGCGCACTTTTGGCTCAGAGGCACCGCAAATTAAAGTCAGTGGCACCTACTATCCCAAAGGCATTTATGAAGAACCTGCGAACTATGCCCGACTGATTCGACGGGCTGCACCAGGGACGCGCTTCACTTTGGAGCAGGAAGTCAACAACTGGTACAAGATCACCACTGATGAAGGTGTAGGTTACATTCGACAAAGCGACAGTAAGTTAGTGGACTAACAGACGTTTATTGTCTGTGTGTGTAGGTAAAATCCAGCCCTGATTCCCGCGCTCACAAATTCAGGTGCGATATGACTCGCCGTCAAATTACGTGGCATCTGACTACGTCGGGTTACTGGCGCGACTTATTAGTGCCGGGCTTTAAACCGTTTATTAAGCACTCCTGTATTGTTAAGAGCCTTTCATGAAAATATCCAGGTAGGTGATCTTGAGCCGATCCATACTGACACTGTTACGTCATGCCAAATCCAGTTGGAATAATCACCAACAATCCGATCATGACAGACCTCTAAATGAACGCGGCAATCGAGACGCGCCTGACATGGCCCGGAGACTTGTTGATCGCGATAGTATTCCTGCGCTCATTCTGTGCAGTACAGCACAACGCACCCGTGACACAGCGAAGCATCTACTCAGTGAATTTGGCGAGCCTTCACCCGCTATCACTTTTGACGACGCACTTTATCTGGGATCGCCAGACAAGCTACTAGAGGCACTTGAGAACGTTCCCGATAATATCCAGCATGTGATGATTATCGCGCATAACCCCGGCATCGAGGATTTGAGCGCTATTCTCCAGAGCTGTGCAAGCGACACCATGCCAACGGCTGCAATCCGGCAATTCTCTTACCCATCGTTTAGCGGCTTAAAGAAACAACTGGCATTGTCCGTGATACGCCCCTTGCAGGCCGACAAGACCAACAGTATCGATCTTATCTACTCGGACCACCCCAAGAGCGCTATCGTCTGATCTATGGATCAATAGTGCTGACTTGAATCGAGGGCGTATCACCTTTTCGATAATTGCCAGGTTGCTTGAGGATGGCGGCCATGGCGACATCGCGCTCCTCTTCCGTGGCAAACCAGCGCACACCCGCCCAGTCATCTCCCAGCAGATGCGGCATTCTGAAAGGATCACTCTCTGGCAGCTCTACTTTGACGCCGTACGGTTTATTGCCTTCTATCACGATAATATTTTCTCCAAACGCTCTGCACGATTATCCTCTATATCGGCCGTGTGATGATCATGGTGATAGCAGATAGAAGAATTAACTACCTCCAGGGCGCGTTGAAGACTGTTTTAAAGGATAATGAAGTAATCTTTCGACCTTTACTGGAGCTCAACCATGAACTTTCGCCTCGTAGCGCTCACAGCAATATCGGCAGCCATGCTGGTATCTGGCTGTACTCAGGAATCACAAAACACCATTGGACGTTCCATTCAGAACTGGACCGGAACCGACGGCATCATCGAAATCTACGCTGGTGACAAACTGGTCAAACGTTTTATGAAAATCGATAAACTGTCAACCGCCGCTGGTACCAGCTCGGGTGAGTCTCGCCCGTACCGCTTTGGATACGGCGTTCTGGATACCAATCTCAACGGTACAGCGGACAGCGGTGAGAAAAAAGTCTATTTCGAATTCAGTGACTATTCAACTTCATATGTCTTTTTTGAAAATCCTGACTGAACTTACTGCGTCACATAATTGCTACGCACAACCCGTTTAATTTCATATATTTACTTGACATACCTAGAGTAAGAACTAAAGTCCTTATGCGTACTCCGATCACGAGTCGGTGTCGCGTTCTCACCCCCAAATTGGGCCCGCTTGTCGGGCCCTTTTTTTTTACCAGGCTCGCCTTCACGGGCTCGGCTCAAAGGCGCGCTATACTGCGCGCCGTAGCGGGAGAACAACACTATGCGGATGGACTACTTCAGTGATCTGGTTGAAAAGGCAATCGCCGATTCCCAGGTCGAAATAACAGGCGATGGCAGTAAATTCGAAGCGCGGGTTGTTAGCGACTCGTTTGAAGGACTGTCTACGATCAAACGCCACAAACTTGTGTATGCCGTACTCAATGAGCATATTAAATCGGGGGCTATTCACGCACTAAGCATAAAGGCATTTACAAAAAGCGAGTGGGCTGACACATCCAGTCCGTCGTAAGCCTGACGAGCGCAACGCGCGAAAGCCCGTCTTGCGGGCCCTGCATTGCCCCGTCATTTTAGGGCCCGTCCCACATCAACTTGAGCACCTCAGGCTCCCATGCATCTTGCCCCGCTGCGCTGTTCGGCGGTTGAATAGCCCGCTATTCGCCCGTATCCGTCCTTGCTGGATGAGCGCCTGAGCACCTGAGATGCTCAATCTATTATGGAAGAACCCTTAGCTCATACGAAAGAAAATACCAGGCATGGCCCGATTCTGGCATTTGAAAACCCATTCAAGTTAACGTGCTCGATGCCAAAGGACCACGCCTCTATCGTTGAGGCCATCGGATCCATACCGGTATGAGCAAATACAGCTGAGATGGCGATGGGAAATCAGGATAATCACTTGCAAAGTGACGGAATCGCAAATGCTACGCTTTATCCTTCGATGCGCAGCTGGATAACCTCGCTAGCTCAGAGCACCAGAAACGTTCAACAAAACCCTGAGTCCCGAATCCGTACCATGATCAGCTGCGACAGACTCGCTGGCAAACGTACGATTTATATCCCCGCGGACATGACTGAGTTACAACCAGACTCTTTACGTTATCTGCAGTCATTTGCTGAACTGAATGATTTACAGTTAGTGGAAGATCGACGACGCCATCATGTACAGCCGTTGCTAGAACAGCGGAATACACTGTCACCTGACATCGCCAAGGCGATCGGAGAGTTGTTGCAACAATTGGGAATGCCCGGCGCTAAGCGCTCTCGATCAAAGCCGCACAGGCTCAGCGCAGACAGCCAGCATATCAATATCAAAACATTGATTCGCATGGCAGCCATTGCTGCACCCAAGGCCAAACGCATACTCGTCAAGCCAAAACGAAGGCTGATTAACGTGCTGGATGGTAACAACGAGCCTCTGGTTGCATACGGCAGTAAAATGGTTTCTGCCAGTACCAGCTCTGTACTAAGCCATTTTGACTCACCGCATTTCCGAGCTCTGGGCTACTCTGCAGGTAAACAATATGTCGTACACGTATGCGTTGCGGGTGGCCCGTTGAAAAAACCCGAACTTTGGGCGCAATTTCACACGCTGACTCGCACGGACTTCCAGTTTCAACTATTTAATAGCGAAAATACAGAGGACAGCCTGGGGCTTATCTATGCCACGTTCTATCTGGATCTGTCCGACTCACCCGCCCCCTGGTGGCTGAATAACTGGTCAAATAGTCAATTAACCTCATTAATTGATGATGATATTACGTTGCTCCAACAAGCTGGATAAGCTTTTTGATGCACTACGTAAACCATCGACTAAGGGCAACCCCGCCTCTTGATACTTACGTGGGCAGATTATCTCTACATCAATGAATAATTCAGGCCACGGTTTCACCGCTGATATCCTGTATTCTTGCTCGTTGCCTAACTCTCTCTAAAAGCTCACATGTCATTGATTCGGGTGCAAAACGCGTCTATCGCGTTCGGTCCTACCGCTGTGCTGGACAAGATATCCATGACGGTGGAAGCGGGCGCTCGTACCGCTTTGGTAGGACGTAATGGCGAAGGTAAATCGACCTTGCTCAAAATGCTGTCCAACATTCTTCAGCCAGACACTGGCGAAATCATCATTAAGTCCGGACTTAAAGTTGCTTACCTGCCGCAATCTGTTCCTACCGATTTCACCGGCACCACCTATGATGTGGTGGCCTCAGGCCTTGCAGACATTGGCGCTGTGCTCGCTGAATTCCATCGGGAATCGTATCGTCTGGGTCAAGGTGAGACACAGAGTGCGGATGGCAGTAGAGCACTCATCGATCGTCTTGCCGAAGTTCAGGATCAAATTGATGCCAACGATGGATGGGCAATGATCCAGCGTGTTGAACAGACACTGTCGCGCATGCAACTCGATGCCGATGTCATGGTTGAAGGATTATCTGGCGGGATGAAACGCCGCGTTGTGCTAGCCCGTGCATTGGTTACGCAGCCCGATGTCTTGCTACTGGACGAGCCTACTAACCATCTGGACATCGGTGCGGTCGATTGGCTCGAAAGTCACTTGGTGGGCCTGAGCTGCGCACTGGTATTCGTCACTCACGACAGAAGTTTTCTTGACTCACTGGCTAACAATATTTGCGAAATTGATAGAGGCCAGTTGACACAGTGGCCCGGTAGCTACCTGGCCTATCGAGAGAACAAACAAATAGCCCTGGAGGTAGAGGCCCAACAAAATGCACTGTTTGATAAAAAGCTTGCCCAAGAGGAGGCCTGGATTCGTCAGGGTATAAAAGCACGTCGCACCAGAAACGAAGGCCGCGTTAGAGACCTGAAAAAGTTGCGTGAACAACATGCGGCAAGACGCAATGTTGTCGGCAAAGCCAAAATGTCGGTTAACGAGGCGTCAAGCTCGGGAAAAATCGTCTTCGAAGCTGAGAACCTGAACTTCTCGCATGGAGACACCCCCATTATTCGCGCATTGACAACAACAATCATGCGCGATGATCGTGTCGGCATCATTGGACCTAATGGCTGTGGCAAATCCACTCTGGTGAAACTGCTGGTGGGTGAACACAACGCCACCTCGGGCGACGTCAGGCGCGGCACCCAACTGGAGGTTGCCTATTACGATCAGCTCAGGGCCATGCTCGATCCCAGGTTGTCAGCCGCTGATAATGTCAGTGGTGGTCGAGACACCGTTACTGTTAATGGCAATCCGCGCCATATCATGAGCTATATGCAGGACTTTCTGTTTGAGCCCTCGCGTGCACGAGCACCTATTACGGCATTATCCGGTGGTGAAACGGGACGATTGATGTTAGCAAAATTGTTTTTGAAGCCATCCAACCTGATTGTGCTGGATGAGCCGAGCAACGACCTTGATGTAGAGACTCTTGAGCTATTGGAGCATCTACTGGCCGAATACAAGGGCACGGTCATTCTTATAAGCCACGATCGCGAACTTATAGAAAATGTCGTCACTCGAAGCCTGATCTATCAAGGAGGTGGCAGGTTTGTAGACGTAGCAGGTGGCTATGCAGACTTTGAACGAGAAAGGGCTACGTCATCTACATTGAAACCTGTATTCGAGCAATCCAGGGAATCACAGCGCTCGGCTAGGCCAAGCTCATCAAAAACCAATATGCCACCGCAAGCCACACCGGTTAAAAAAGCCAGGAAAGTCCAGATGTCGTACAGTCAAAAACTGGAACTTGAAGCGTTGCCTCAAACCATTAGCAGTCTTGAAGACAAGATTGCCACTATTCACAAGACTATGAATACCTCTGATTTTTATGCGGATAGAGTCAAAGCTGACAAGACAATCAAGGATTCAGAAAAATATCAGGCAGAACTTGATACTGCCTATGCCCGGTGGGAGGAGTTGGAGGCATTAGCCTAACCAGCAAACTGCGATGTCCAAATCAACCCATAATCCGATAAGCAGAGTATTCCTGTCGCATCTATTGGCAATTGCCTGCCTGCTGCTGTTGAGCGATACCGTACTGGCCCATGCCGTCACCGAGGGGGACAAGGGATACATACAGGAAATCTCTGGCGTAAAGATTATCCCGTTCATCTATCTGGGTGCCAAACACATGATCACCGGCTACGATCACATACTGTTTCTTCTTGGCGTGATCTTCTTTCTATACGGTATGAGGCAGATCGCAGGGTACGTCACGCTGTTTGCTATCGGACACTCCACGACCATGCTGGCAGGGGTGTACTTCGATTTTGGTATTAATAGTTATGTGATCGACGCCATTATCGGGTTCTCCGTTGTGTATAAGGCATTGGATAATCTAGGCGCTTTCCCGCTCTGGTTTGGTTTCCAACCAGACACGCGTATCGCGACGTTGATATTCGGTTTGCTACACGGATTCGGGCTGGCATCAAAAATTATCGAATACGACATCTCAGCCGATGGCCTGATTGCGAATCTGATTGCATTCAACGTTGGTGTCGAGCTGGGACAGCTACTGGCGCTGGCAATGATCCTGCTGGTAATGAGATACTGGCGCGCTACCACAGCTTTTGCAAAACAAGCCTATGCTGCCAACGTAGCCATGATAGCCGCAGGCTTTACGCTCATGGGCTTTCACATCGCAGGCCTCATTGTTACACAGCTTGCTCACGTCCACTAATTGACATGAAAATAAGCAATGCAATCTAATACCGGTGGTCGCAAAATAAACACATCAAGCAATGTACAGGATGTCAACGCCACACCAGGCGGCTTGATCAAGGCAACAGTAGGAGCCGCCGTTGTCGCGAGCGCTATTCTTACGTTTGTCTGGCTACCCGCAGAGTACGGCATTGATCCAACCGGTGTCGGGCATATGCTGGGACTCACCGAGATGGGACATATCAAGGAACAACTGCATGCAGAAGCGGATGCCGATGCAGCAGCCGCATCGGCCACAAAGACTACTCAAACCGGCCTCTCCAGTCCAGCGATAAGCGAACAACTGGATGCAATTCAGCTACAGCTAACAGCTATCGCCGCAAGCATAGAGTCGAAAACACCCACGACCAATAACCACGTTGCAGCACAACCGTCAGCACAACCGGCAGCACAGAATACAAGCAAGCCAGAACCTTCAACAGATCCCGTTACCCAATGGCGTGACGAATTCCAATACTCCCTTGAGCCTGGCGAAGGTATTGAAGTCAAACTTGTGATGGATGAGGGCGCCGTCGCCGAATTCGAATGGAGCGCGAATGGCGCCGTGCTCAACCATGACACCCATGGTGATGGAAATGGGCGAAGCATCAGTTACGAGAAGGGCCGATCCATACCTCAGCAAACTGGACAGCTGATAGCCGCTTTTACGGGCAAGCATGGCTGGTACTGGAGGAACAGAACCGATGAAAAGGTTCTGGTTACCCTTCGCACTAAAGGCGACTATAAAGAGATGGCATTGCCTTAGCGGGCTTGGGCACTCACGAGCTGGAGACAAAATATCTTGTTAGGCGCTACAGGAATAGATTAGCCCTGACAAACTCTTATCAGCACTGGCGACTCTCACGTCAATATTTCGAGTAGATGTTGTATTCTTTAAACCACTACTCTGTCATACACAAAAAGTGTGTTGTGAATTGATCTACCCCTGAATTCGTTTGAGAGAAACCATAGCCCATCATGCCCAATCTGCACCACCCACAGCTTGATCTGGCTGGAAAAATACGCCCCGGTCTCGATATTCTGGCAAATGAAATTGTTATCGCCTTGAAAAAACGTACCAGCTTTCCAGGCAATTTTCAGATCTATAAACCGGGATTGGTGGTGTCACAGCCCTCGGCAACGCTGCTTGAGCATACCCTGAAAAAGGTAGAAAGATGCCATGCAGAGCTTGGACGCTATACGTTTGCAGCCCAGGAGGCGTTTACGCCAGTGGACAATATCGCACCCATAATTCATCGTACCCCACCCGACAGCCCCTTGCATCCCATGACAAGTGGTGTAGGCCATCACATCATAGACTTCTATCAGCAATGGATATCTCAAGCCTGCAGAGCTGGCGAGAACACTGACACCTATGGAGAAACAGTCACCGCAGATGTAGCGGCATTGCTGGCAATCATGGAGCGAGTGAATCTGGGCAGGCCCGTTGCTGAGGCAAAATTTCGGGAACAACCCGATGCTTTTATCGATACCGACGGCAACCGCGATGCGTTACTGGGCTTACTCGTCAAGAAAGATAGAGAGGTGCAAGTCCTTGAACTAGCAAGAAACCTTGCAGAACGCTATAACCTACCGGCAAGCCATGTGGTAGATACTTTCAATTTCATGATCAAGACGACTATTGATATCGAAATAGATTATCTACGCATGCGTATCACAGCCGAGCAATCTGGTTCTAGCGATCGGTTAACTTGACCCTGGTTTTGATAGTGTGGTGCTCAGCGTGTTTATCCGCGTTCGCAACAAGGCGCACTGCCAAATCAGCCATCATTCTCCAAGTGAGCACTAAACTCGCCGAAAGCAGTTGACAATTGTCTTTACAGCATAAAGCTAGAAATATCTGCTTACACTCAGTGCATATCGCAATACGCTCTTGTTTCGATATCGTTCATACGTAAGTGCGTTATATAAAAAGGGAATATCATCAAGAAATGCTGCTTGCTGGTATTGAACCTGGGCAGCGATATTCCAATGTCTGAAAACGTTGACGCCAGCTTTTAGGAATGCACTATGGCTGCTGGAAACAGGCTTGCCCCCGGCTTTTAGTATTCTGTCGTCAAGCATAGGACGTATGTATTGGCGAAGTTCATAGCCGGTACCCAGAGACCACCCACCACGCATCCACCGCAGCGACATCTGTGGCCCGAAAAAATAGTCCCAATAGGTGACATCATCAGCCACTGAAAAGCCTAGCTTGTTGTTCAAAGCCTGGCTGGTGGGATAGCGTTGCTCATAACTGACCAGATTACCGCAACGTTCCTCTTGTCTGACGACACCGCCTGTCGTTGATGCGTTGAAAACGTAACGACAATCATTATCCAGCTTAGCAGAGCCCACAACCTCCTCTTGCCTGGTTTGCGATAAACCGCCGCTAAACGCCACATCCAGTTGCAAATGATCTGTGAGCACGACTCCAAGGTCTGCGCGTACAGAAAGGCGTACATCGCGTGGCTGCTTTAGCCGCACCTCTGTTATCAGGTGGTCGGCGTAGGAGGTATACGAGTTTTTGTAAATCTCTGACGCGTAATTAAAACGAGTCTCAAAGCCTATATCCAATGTATGAGGTGCTGAAAACTTACTGTGCAAACGCCTCTTGATGCCTGCACTCAGCTCGTTGATCACAAATGAATCACGCAACGAATGCATATGACGCTGTTTTAGCGAGGCACGATACCGGATAAGCTGATCTGGCGTGTAGGATAGAGCAAAGCCCGTTGATTGAAATCTGGGTTTTTGTTCTACAGCAGCAAAGCCGCCTTGTTGCAAATTAGGGGAATAGCCAACGCTATCACTGACAGTTTCATGCTGCAGAGCTATCGAAAAGCCCTTCCCACTGGAGGGCAATGCGATAGCACTGCCACCATACATGGTATTAATCAGAGCTAGCCCAACAACGGTTCGGCGACGCACGCGTCTTGAAAGCATGGCGAAACGCAGCCGACCGAGGTCTATATTTCTCTAGCGAATGAATGAGACATAGCCGCGAAAGCCATTACCTTTAATAGCACCAGCTCCCGTGTTGATAGTAAACTGCTTGGCCTCAGTTGTCGCATTATTGGTTCTCTCATTAACACGTAGACCCTGGATAACAAGCGTCACTGAGAAATCACCACTTTCACTTAGGATGTCCTCTATTTCCATGCTGCTTAGTTGTTTATTGATACGATCAAGATCAATGGTTAACTCACTACCATCGCTCCTGAAAGTCTCGCCGTCGGTCGCTACAACCACTTCAGTAAGAACACCCGCTGAATCTGTACTTCGAAGCTTGAACGTGGAATTTTCTGAGGCCATTGCAACAACCAGACTGGCTGAACGCCCCTTGTTAGCCGTCACCATAATATCATCGCTATAAAAACTCAATGCCCGCGGATCATTTGCATTGACCGATCTAACTTCAAAAGCAACCGTTACCTTGGCATCGATAATATTCTGATTAAACTGAAAAACACTGTTTTCATAGGCAACGCTTGTCAGCCCCGAAAATAGCTGGGCTGTGTATTGCCCGTTATTCAATGATGTACTCTCAAAACCTGCTATATCCAGCTCAACTGCGTTCTGCCCTCTACTTGATAGAGTAACGATAGCATCGTTGCGATCAATGGTTACCGGCGCTTGATCTATAAGTGCTTTCTGCGATTCCTCACCTACCTTTGCAGGTGACGTTGCCTCTTGCACGGCCTGATTGGCGATCGCAACGTTAGCAGAAGCCTGATTCAGATCTGCGGTTGCCATGGCTAGCGTCGATTTAGACTCGTTTAGCTTCGTGTTTATGGCGGCCATGGTCGATGCCACATTTGCCGTCAGACCAAGAACTCCGCCTCTTGCGGCTTCCTCTATTATGACAGTAGCGAACGCCGCGGTAGCCTCTTCATAAGAGTCTACATTAGGCGCAAACGCCGCTAACACATGGTGGATTTTTGCACTGCCTCGGGCAGCTTCCAGACTCTCCACTGGATTCTCTGAAATTGCTGACAAGCTGATACCCAGGGTATCAGCTAATGTTGTCTTTGCAGCCTGATAGTTGTCAAGACTGAACGCGGCATCTTCCGGTTGGCCATCGAATGCCAGTGCAACAGAAAGTGTCGTCATAGGGGTCACATACGGCTCACCTGCAGGCGCACGCATCACACCGGTAAACGGTACGGTACCTGTAGTGGCAACTTCATCAAGACCGACATCAAAACCGCCGCTCACTCTACTGAGGTTAGTGCCTGCTGAGCAAGAGAACATGCCAGCTGCACCCGTTTTGCCACTACTGACTTCATCACACGATACGTCAGCTGCAACAATGTAACCATCGACGGCTTGAGACATCAAAGGGCTGGCCGAGTCAGACGACGAGTTACAGGCAGCCAGAGACATCACTATCGCAGCTGCAGGTAAGTGCTTTACGAGCAATTGATTATTCATTTCATCCACATTTTTATAAACAGTGAATGCAAGTGAGCGCAATATCTGAACCAGATACCGTGGGAACTAACAGCGCTTTCTCATTACAAATATTGCATGGTGGCGCGGCTGGCACGAGCGGCATGGTCCTCATCGTGGTAAGGGCTAGCCAAAAATGTTTGATCCTATTTAATGATTCCTGGATTATAGGTCTGTCGACACCGTATTTAGTCTACCCTCTGTTCCATTACATCTTGTCCCTTTACCGAACTGCTCTGTCAATCAAGGACAGGAAATGTCGGCAAACCGCTACCCATCACCAACAGGTAACTATCATGAGTCAGATTTCACATCGTCTGGGTGTCGACATCGGCGGTACGTTTACAGACGTTGTCCTCGAATTCAATGACCAGCAGTTTTCAGCAAAAGTTCTGACAACCTACAAAACGCCAGAAGATGCCATCATCGAAGGCATACACCAAGTCTGTGCCAAAGCATCGGTCAGCCCTTGTGACATAGGCCAGATTATCCATGGCACCACCCTCGCTACCAACGCATTGATTGAGCGACGCGGTGCAAAGACAGTATTGCTTACCACGGAAGGCTTTCGCGATGTGATTGAGATGCGCACCGAATCGCGATTCGAGCAATACGATCTGAACCTGCAGTTGCCAGAGCCGCTTCTGTCCAGGCAAAGCAGACTGACACTTAAAGAGCGCATTGACGCTTCAGGTAAAGTGCTTATCTCGCTGGATGCCAGTGAAATTGATCAGATCGCAACGCAGGTTGAATTAGCCGGCTATGAAAGTGTGGCCGTCGGCTTGTTGCATAGTTACGCCAATCCGATACATGAACAACGTGTGCGCGATGTTCTGACAGAACGCCTTCCCAATGCCATGATTTCACTATCTTCTGAGGTCTCCCCGCAAATGCGTGAGTACGAGCGTTTTAATACGGTGGTGGCCAATGCATACATCAAACCCCTGATAAAAAGCTATCTGGGTCGTCTTGAAGGTCGATTGCAAAAAGAAGGCATCGTCTGTTCAATATTTTTGATGCACTCAGGTGGCGGTATTATCTCTCTAGACAGCGCTGCTGAATTTCCAGTGCGACTGGTAGAATCAGGTCCTGCGGGTGGTGCCGTTTTCGCAGCCAACGTTGCAGATGGTTATGGTCTTGACAAGGTCCTATCGTTTGATATGGGCGGCACAACTGCAAAAATCTGCCTGATAAAAAACCAGACGCCGAAAACCAGTCGCGTTTTCGAAGTTGCTCGCAGCTATCGTTTCAAAAAGGGTTCCGGGATGCCCATTTCAATTCCTGTTATTGACATGGTAGAGATAGGCGCAGGTGGCGGATCACTGGCTCACGTTGACAGCCTCAAACAGATACGCGTCGGACCAGAGTCCGCTGGCTCAGAGCCGGGGCCAGCCTGTTACGGACGCGGGGGCGATCGGCCAGCGGTTACCGACGCTGATCTGGTGCTAGGCAAACTGGATCCCGACAATTTTGCCGGTGGCTCTTTCAAACTGCATATAGATAGATCCAGCAAGGCATTAACCGATGTGATTGGTACTACACTAAATATGGACGCCCAAACCGCAGCCTATGGCCTGGCAGAGGTGGTGGATGAGAACATGGCAAACGCCGCAAGAGTGCATGCCGTGGAAAATGGCGAGAATTTAGCGCAATACACCATGATTGCGTTCGGTGGCGCTGCCCCACTGCATGCAGCACGTCTATGTGAAAAACTTGGCATCAATCGCTTACTGATTCCGCCCGGTGCTGGTGTAGGATCCGCTATAGGCTTTTTGCGGGCACCTTTCAGCTTTGAAGCTAATCGCAGTGTCTACATGCGCCTTTCCGATTTTGAACCCAATGTAATCAGGACGCTACTCATTGAACTGCAGACTGAAGCTACCGGGTTTGTGCGCTCGTGTGATGTGAATGCTGAAGTACTGTCACAGTTCAAAGTATATATGCGTTATAGCGGTCAGGGCTGGGAGATTCCGATCAACTTAACTGCCGAACAAGCATTGAACCCTGATGTTGTCACCTTCCAACGTCGTTTTGAAGAGGACTATGCAACACACTTTGGTCGCACTGTTGAGGGCCTGGATGTGGAGATTACCGTATGGGCGGTAAACGCCACCACCCCTCAACAAGCGGTCACTCGCGTTAGCTCGCAAAAAGGCAAGGATGCTGCCAACATCACTCACCACCGATCCGTTTTCGATCCGGCATTAGGCAGATCTGAACAGGCAGCAATTGTTAACCGGGATGATATGGTGGCGGGTGATACTGTCCAGGGCCCAGCAGTGATTGCCGAAGATGAAACGACAATCATTCTGCCATCTAGCAGGCAGGCTATCCGACAAGCTGACGGTTGTATCGATGTAATCGGCAAGAGCACACCTTTATGACTGGCAGACTCAACACGGTATCCAATCAGGTAATGTGGAACCGATTGATTTCGGTGGTGGAGGAGCAGGCACAAGCGCTCGTGCGCACCGCCTTTTCCACCTCTGTTCGCGAAGCTGGTGATCTATCGGCAGGCGTGTATGACACCAATGGTCGCATGCTTGCACAAGCGGTCACGGGAACTCCCGGGCATGTGAACGCTATGGCAGATGCCATTGCGCATTTCATTCGTAGAATCGGGCGTGAAAATATCATTGAAGGTGATGTGTACATCACTAATGATCCTTGGGAAGGTACAGGACATCTACATGACATCACCGTTGTTAGCCCTTCATTTTTAAACAGGAAACTCATCGGATTCTTCGGCTGTACAGCGCATATCGTTGATATCGGCGGACGCGGATTTGGCGCTGATGCCAATTCGATTTATGAAGAAGGGCTTTATATTCCCATCATGAAATTCGCCGATCAGGGAACTGTAGACAAGACGCTCGTTCATATCATACGTGGCAACGTGCGCGAACCCAATCAGCTCATAGGCGACATCTATGCATTAGCCACCTGCAACGAGATAGGCCATCGCCGCCTTATCGACATGATGCAGGAATTTAATTTAAGTGATCTGAACGACATTGCCACATTCATTCTGGACAATTCGAGAAGAGCCACACTTGAATGCATATCAGCATTGCCGCGACAAAGTGCCTGTGGCGCCATGACCATAGATGGTTACAGCAAGCCAGTTAACTTGAAAGTCAGACTCGACATACAGGCTGATCACATACTTTGCGATTTTGACGGAACATCAGGTCTGGACAAAAAAGGCATTAACGTTCCACTGGTTTATACCAAGGCCTATGCCTGCTATGCCTTGAAATGCGCCATTGCCCCGGATATTCCCAACAACGCTGCATCGCTTGAACCGTTCAGAGTCGTTGCACCCGAAAACTCCATTGTCAATGCAATACACCCGGCACCGGTAGCCTTACGTCATATCATAGGTCACATGGTGCCTGACACGGTCTACGATGCGCTAGACAAGATTCTGCCCAAGCGCGTACCTGCGGAAGGTGCTGGATGCCTGTGTAACTTTCAGGTGTCATTGCGCCCGCGTACCGACGAGCCAGCGCCTGCCGGTGCGCTGAGAGCTGAAGTACTCACATTCAATTCAGGCGGCTCTGGTGCCCGCCCCACGCTCGATGGTATGAACGCTACAGCCTTTCCTTCGGGCGTCATGACGATGCCGGTGGAGGCAACAGAGCATACTGGCCCGGTTATCATCTGGCGCAAGGAACTACGGCCTGACAGCGGTGGTGCGGGAAAGTATCGTGGTGGTCTTGGTCAATATATGGAGGTGGGAGCCGTTGAAGGGCATGAGTTTGACTTTCAAGCCATGTTTGATCGAGTAGATCATCCAGCAAGAGGACGCCAGGGAGGTGCTAACGGCGCCCCGACCACCATCTCTCAGAATGACGGCACACCGATGAAAGGCAAAGGCAAACAGTTCGTACATCACGGGGCAAGAGTCATGCTTGCGTTTCCTGGCGGTGCCGGTCATGGCAAGCCTTCCGAACGTGACCCATCTCTGGTAAAACAGGATCTAATACGCGGTTACATTAGCGCTGATATCGCTCATCGCGACTACGGACTAAGTGAAAGTGATATAGCCAGTATTGAAGATGCCATCAAACGAGGAGAAACCATCTGATGAGTGAGCACACGCAAGCACGACAGCCCAAGCTTAAACACTATGATGTGGTGATTGTCGGTGGCGGTATGTTTGGCGCGTCGGTTTCGTGGTTTTTGACAGACAATACGGATTTCGACGGCTCTGTGTTGGTTGTCGAGCGCGACCCCACGTACGAAAGGTCCTCGACCATGGCTACCAACAGTTGCATGCGACAGCAGTTCTCGCGCGAGATCAATGTCAAGTCTTCGCAATTTGCCGCAGACTTTGTCAAGAACCTGCCCCGTTATATGAGTAATGATTCGCGGGTACCTGAGTTATCGATTCACTGTTTTGGCTATATGTTTCTTGCCAACAACAACGACTTTGCCGACGTACTACGCGAAAGCCATAAAACACAAATCGCCTGTGGTGCCGGCACAAAGCTTATGACACCGGCACAAATTGCCGAGGCGTATCCCTTCTACCAGCTCGACGACATTGTACTAGGCAGCCTCAACCTGATTGATGAAGGCTACTGGGACGGGATGACAGTGTTCGACTGGTGGCGACGGTCATCACGCGAACGCGGTGTCGAGTACATTGCCAATGAAGTGGTTGATATGACACTCAATGCCGCAGGCTCCCGTGTCGAGAGCATCATGCTTGGTTCGGGTGAGACTATAGGTTGTGGCACTGTGGTTAACGCGTCTGGCCCCAGAGCGGTAAGAACCTCACGTATGGCAGGTATTGAAATACCGGTTGAACCACGCAAACGCTATACGTTTATTTTTTCAGCAGAAAAACCACTAGACCGGGATTTGCCATTGACGATCGATCCAAGCGGTATTCACATGCGCACTGATGGTATGCACTACCTGGCAGGCTGCCCACCAGATGATGACCCGGCCGTGGACTACGATGACTTCATCGAAGACCACAGCCTGTGGCAGGAAAAAGTCTGGCCCATTATCGCCACTCGCGTACCACAGTTTGAGGCGGTTAAACTCGAGCGTTCGTGGATAGGACACTACGCCTTTAATACCTTCGATCACAATGCGATACTAGGACCTCACACCAAAGTGGAAAACTTTTTATTCCTCAACGGTTTTTCAGGACATGGTCTTCAGCAATCACCCGCCATGGGGCGTGGCACAGCCGAGCTCATCGCGCATGGCGAATACCGGGCGCTGGATTTATCGGCATTTAACTACATACGCATTGAACAAAACCAGTCGTTTGATGAGAAGGCTGTTATTTAACCCCAGTGTTAACCCTAGTGTTAACCCTGGCATTAACAACCAATCGCCAGAATTCTAAAGAGAGTCGCCAATGAAACTGTCAACAAACACCTTCAAAAAAGGTTTGACTGAAGGTAAAAAACAAGTTGGACTATGGGTAAGTCTGGGCAGCAATTTTTCTGCTGAAACCATAGCACCCTCAGGTTACGACTGGGTATTACTCGATATGGAGCATGCTCCCAGCGAACTGGACGCTATCCTGAGCCAGCTTCAGGTGTTCGAGACAAGTTCATCCATTGCACTTGTCAGGCCGTCCTGGAACGATCCTGTACTGGTCAAGCGCCTGCTGGATATCGGCGCACCCGGGCTTTTGTTTCCAATGATTCAGACAGTAGAAGAGGCGACGCTTGCCGTAGCCTCCACTCGATACCCGCCCAAGGGCATCCGCGGTGTCAGTGGCTCCACTCGCGCCAATGCTTTTGGTCGCATGACTGACTACTTCCAGCGAATAGAGCAAGAAACGGCCGTTTTACTACAACTGGAAACCTTGTCAGCCATAGAACAGGCGATAGAAATAGCTAGCGTCGACGGCGTCAGTGGCATCTTTTTCGGACCAGCGGACATCGCAGCTGATATGGGCCTGTTGGGTCAGCCGATGAATCCAGCAGTCTGGGATGTCATCCGTCCGGCGGCCAGAAAGCTTATCGATGTCGGCATGCCAGTAGGTACTTTGGCCTTTGACCCAGCCTTCGCGGCAGAGCTGATGAATGATGGTTTCTCGTTCGTCGCCTGTGGATCAGACGCTGCCATACTTGCCAATGGCGCCGATGCATTATTGTCAACTGTTCGCCAGACGATCAAGTGAGATTCGCCGCTTCAAGAACTTTTAACGCTTACCGTGAGACCCTCGTATGAAACTTGTTCTAACTGGTGCCGCAGGTCGTCTTGGCTCTTACCTGCGAGAACCGTTGTCAAAACTTGCCCACTTGCTGGTTTCTTCGGATCTTGCGGAAGATGTGGGAAAGCTTTATACCAATGAGAGTTATATCAAAGCAGATTTGACTCAGCTCGACGACATGGTGACGTTGCTTGAAGGTGCTGATATGGTGATACATTTTGGCGCCTATGTAGACGAAGCACCCTTTGATACTATCCTGGGGCCCAACATTATAGGAGCCTATAATGTGTGGGAGGCAGCCTATCGCACGGGAGTTCGCCGTGTTGTATACGCCAGCTCCATACATGCTGTCGGCATGCATAAAACCACTGATTTCATTGGCACCGATGTCGCGCACCGACCCGATACGTTTTATGGACTTGCCAAGTGTTTCACGGAAGACCTTGCAAGCATGTACTGGGACAAACGCCAGCTTGAGAGTGTGTGCATGCGTATTCTTTCTTGTGCGCAGGTAACTTCTGCACGTGCGGTGGGATCATGGTTGTCGTATGACGACCTGATTCATCTGGTTGAACAATCCATCACTACACCGATTACAGGATTTACCGTTGTATACGGCGTATCCAACAATGATCGTGCGACTGTGGATAATACCAAAGCAAGCTTTCTGGGCTACAGACCGAAAGACAATGCAGAGCAGTTTGCTGAAAAAATATTTGCTGAATCCGAGCCAATGGATGTCACTGATATGGGGCATTTATGTCAAGGCGGGCCATTCGCATCGGTTGAACTGGGCAATAGTGGCCTGGCGACCATGAACATTGTCGACGATACCAAAAAAACCTAGCCTGTCCGGGAACTGCGAGTAACAACTCAATCAATCTCACTGAGTAGCAATGATCGCCCTTGCATACTGGAGGGTTTTTCAAGACCCATGAGCTGCAGAACAGTAGGTGCTATTGCAGGCAACCCGTGGCCATTACCTAATTTCCATTGCTGCGAATCATAAATCGCACATGGCACCGGGAATGTGGTGTGTTGGGTATGCGGTTTTCGGCTGACAGGATCAATAAGCATATCGGCATTACCATGGTCTGCGGTGAGCACAATAGAATAGCCATTGTCAACCGCCGTGTCCCACATCCTTCCTACCATCATATCGACTGTCTCTACTGCAGAAATAACAGCCTCTGGTACGCCGGTATGGCCTACCATATCGCCATTTGCCAAATTGACGACAATAAACCCGGCTTCGGATGCGTTCAAAGCGGTCACGATTCCATCGGTGATCTCAGGCGCACTCATTTCTGGCTGCAAGTCATAGGTGGCAACCTTCGGCGAATCCACCAGTATTCTCACCTCATCATCCAGTGGCTCATCCCGTCCACCATTAAGAAAGAAGGTGACATGCGGGTATTTTTCCGTTTCTGCAGAGCGAATTTGTTTGATACCGGCATCAGATACAGCCTGGCCTAAGGTAATTCCTGGCTTGTCGCGTGTAAAGGCGCAAGCAAAAGGATAACTGGATTTATAACGTGTCATGGTTGTTAAGCTCACAGGCGTAAAACCTGCACGATCAAAACCTTCAAACTCTTCAAGACCCATCGCCTCACTTAGCTCACGTGGTCTATCATTGCGAAAGTTGAAGAAAAAGACTTCGCTCTTTTCATCCCACGGTGAATGTGCATCGAGCACTGTTGGCGTGATGAATTCATCACTCTCTTCGTTCTCTTCTGCCATGGCCAAGGCAGTGTGAAGATCAGCTGCTTTTCTACCCTCGCCATTTGCCATCGCTTGCCACGCAAGCTCAATACGTTCCCATCGAGAATCACGATCCATCGAGTAGTAGCGACCGGATACAGTCGCTAACTTGCCACCTGCAGCCTCCAGTACAGGCATGAGGCGGGCAAAAAAACCCGGAGCACTACCTGGGGCGGTATCGCGGCCATCGGTTATCGCGTGCAATATAGCTTGCACGCCTTGCGCCTTGCACAGCTCGATCATTGCCAGTAGATGATCGGTATGACTATGCACGCCACCATCAGAGACCAGACCCACAAGGTGCAGTGGTACGTTACGTCGATTGCATCGTTTGACCATTGCAGCTATGGCTTCGTTAGTGGCGAAGCTGCCATCGTCAATCGCATCACCTATTTTTACCAGGTCCTGTCTCAGCACCGTGCCAGCGCCGATAGTGAGATGACCCACTTCGGAATTGCCCATCTGGCCATCTGGCAAACCCACCGCCTTGCCCGATGCTTCGAGCAAACAGACAGAATGATTTGCATAGATTTTATCGAGAAAGGGTGTATCGGCCATAGCCACTGCATTGTCCAACCTTGAGGGGTTGACGCCAATGCCATCCATGATGATCAGAAGCACTGGACGTCTTGGAGGTACAGAGGAATTCGACATGTCGATTCTCGCAAATACAGATAGAAAAATTTAACGAATCCTGATATCGCTGTTTACACTGGATCGTCGCCCTTGTCAGCCTTGCTGTCAGCGGCTTGCGACAATTCTTCCTGTTCATCTGAATCTGTCATGCTGTTACGATAAACGCCGCTGGAATCAGGCTTTTTTATCAATGACGGATCAACGACATCCGTCTTTGCGGTGTCAGGGTTTCTTTTCTCAGAATCTGCTTTGGAAATCTCAGATTTTTTATCAACAGCAGGCTTTGGTGGCTTGTATTCAGGGTCGTGCTTCTCTGTCTTTGGTGCACCCTTGACCGAACCTCCAGAAGAGCCAGGCGTTGCAGGATCGGGGGTAGGGTCCGGATCGTCAGATTCTGGCTCCCCGTCATCTTCATCGTAGCGACTGTCACGCGCAAGGCCTGCTGCGGTAATACGGTTTTTGTACTTGCGCGAAAAGACGATACCCACTTCGTACAATAGCCACATGGGAATCGCCAGCAGCGTCTGGGAAATCATGTCTGGTGGCGTCAGAAACATACCTATGATAAAAGCTGCAACAAACACATAGGGACGAATTTTGACAAGTTGATCCGGCGTTGTAAGACCAACAGCGACTACCAGTACGGTTGCTACGGGCACCTCGAAGGCAATACCGAATGCAAAAAACAACGTAATCACGAAATCCAGGTATCGTCCGATGTCGGTACTGACAGTTACCCCCTCAGGTGCCACACTTGTAAAAAATCCAAACACCAGCGGAAATACGACAAAGTAGGCAAACGCAACACCCAGGTAAAACAGAAACGTGCTGGATACCAGCAAGGGCACCACCAGCTTTTTTTCATGCGAGTACAGGCCGGGCGCTACAAATGACCAGATTTGATACAACAAATAGGGCACCGCAAGAAACACGCACAACATCAATGTGAGCTTGAAGGGTATAAAGAAGGGGGCCGCTACATCAATAGCGATCATTTGACTGTCAGGCAGGTGTTTGAGCAGCGGTGCAGCCAGCGCCGTGTAGATTCTGTCAGAAAACCAGAACAGGCAAAGAAATAAAATACCCACAGCCAGTAGCATTTTCAGCAAACGATCTCGCAACTCCACCAGATGCGAGATAAAACCTTCTTCCTTGTTGACAGCAGAATCGGGGGAAGACATGGTCAAAAGCTCATGGAAAGATTAACGCTCATTGGCCATCCGGGTCAGTTGTGTCTGGGCGCTTGGCAGGCAATGGAACTTCTATAGCCACTTGCTCGCTTTTTTTCGCATCAGCCAGCGTAAGATCAGCGTCAGTTGATTCATCTGCCACAGTGTTGGATGGGGAAGTATCGTCTGCAATTGTCTCGCTCACCTTGGTGATATCCGCTTTTGCTTCCTCCACCGATGTTTCCAACTCAGACAAACCTTCCCTGGTGCTTTTCACCACACTTTTCGCGGTGCTTTGAAATTCCTTTTTGGTCGTGGAAACCATTTGTCGAAGCTCGTCAATCTGCTCCCGCTGATCACCGATAAGCTTCTTTAGATCACCAGACTCGAGCTCCGACTTTAGATCTGTTTTAACGCCACGAACAAAGCGCTGCATTTTAGCCACCCACTGACCGACAGTTTTAGCCACAGCCGGAAGCCGCTCAGGGCCTATGACCACAAGCGACACAACACCAATCAGAAAAACTTCTGTGAAACCGACGTCAAACACAGCGTTTCAACTCAAAATCAGACGGCGGGATGAATCAGGAAGACTTTTGGTCTTCTGTCTTTTTCATGACCGCATCGACAGTCTCCGTGCCATCTTCAAGCTCCGCTGTCGGTTTATCTTCATCTTTGACAGCCTGTTTGAAGCCTTTAACAGCTGAGCCAAGGTCGCCACCAAGATTCTTGAGGCGCTTGGCACCGAAGATAAGTACGACGATAACCAAAATGATCAGAAGCTGTGGAACGCTGGGCATACCCATAATGTGTCTCTTTTATCGTTTTCAAGCGTTGCCGCGGGAGGCTTTTTCGGCATGGCCGGACACCCCTTCGCGACGTTCTAGTTCGGCTAATATATCCGATGCATCCAAACCTTTGGCACTTAGCATCACCAACATGTGAAACCACACGTCGGCAGCCTCCGCCACGAGGTGCTCGGGGTCATTTTCTTTGGCGGCGAGGATAAACTCCACTGCTTCCTCACCCACTTTCTTCAATATGGTGTCTTCACCGCGCTCAAACAAGCTGGCTGTGTAAGAACTTGTGGATTCAGACCCTTTGCGGGTGTCGATTTCTTGGCTCAGACGAGTAAGTATGTCAGTCATGCGTCTGCCCGTAAATCAATGACGGATCTTTGACGACGTCGTTCACGATTTTCCACTGATTTGCCTCATCCAGTTGTCGGTAGAAGCAGTGTTGACGCCCCGTATGACAGGCAATGGCACCAATTTGTTCAACCGACAGCAGTAAAACATCTCCGTCACAGTCCAGACGGATGTCCTGAACCAACTGAACATGGCCCGATTCCTCGCCCTTGCGCCATAAACGCTGCCGCGAGCGTGAAAAATAGACCACTCTGCCCGAGGCTACCGTCTCCTCGACAGCCTCCCGGTTCATCCAGGCCACCATCAGTACTTGCCCAGTGGTGGAGTCCTGGGCTATTGCGGGCACCAGTCCAGCTTCATTAAAAACGACTGATTCAATCATGGGATATGCCGTCAGCACACGATCGCTGAGCCTGGGTTGGGTGAGCTGCCACTGACGCACCAGTTTATCATGCAAAGACAAGGGCGCGGCTTGTCCACGTCCACTGGTCAAGCTCAGTCAAAAGCTTGCTCCCCCAGGCTTTACCTGTATAGGACTGGCGAATGCCTATGACAACCTCAAGCGTATGCTTATCACGAAAATTCTTGTTTCTTCGTCCAGCACAAAAGCCTGCAAGACAATCGCTGGCACGATCTTCAAGAACAAGAATATGGACAATACTGGAGTTCTCGGCGTTGGCTAGTCTGCTTTCTTGACTTTCAAGGGTAGCCTTGCGCTCATCAGGCTCGAACAACATGAACTGAGTTTCAGTATCCAGAGCATCCCATAGGCAAAGGAATGTCTCTGCATCCGATTCCACTGCTGGTCGTATTCGAATGTCAGTCACGTAACTTCTCAGTTGTCTGCGCTCATTGTCAGTGTATTCTAAAGTGGTTCCAGTCAGCGAGGACGTCGCTTCTCCAATTCTGGCAAACCCCACTGTTGAAAATCCACCACCTATGCGCTTGCCCGTCGTCTTTATTTTTACAACCATAGTGCTCGACTCGATGGGCATTGGCATCATCATGCCCGTAATGCCCGATCTTATTCGTGAAGTGGGCAATATCGATTTAAGCGAAGCTGCCCTGTGGGGTGGAAGCTTGACGGTGGTTTTTGCCGTAAATCAGTTTTTATTTTCACCCTTTGTTGGAGGATTGTCTGACACCTATGGTCGTAGGCCAGTTCTGCTGATAGCGTTATTTGTGATGGCGCTTGATTACCTGGTCATGGGTTTTGCGCAATCGATATGGCTGTTATTCGTAGGGCGCTTTATCGGCGGCATCACCGCAGCTACCCAATCGACAGCGTCAGCTTATATGGCCGATATTTCAAGCAAAGAAGATAAAGCAAGAAATTTTGGCTTGCTCGGTGCAGCTTTTGGTGTCGGATTTATTCTGGGACCCGTTCTGGGCGGCCTGCTGTCTGAGTATGGTTCTCGCGCGCCTTTTTTTGCAGCCGCCACAATCGCATTCGCCAATATGCTATTTGGTTATCTCGTGCTGCCAGAGACGGTTACCAATACCACCCGGCGCAAATTCGAATGGCTACGTGCCAACCCGTTCGGCGCGCTCAAACAGATGAAAAAACTACCCGGCATGATGCCGATGTTATTGGTTTTTCTTCTGCTCAGTATCGCCTTCTTCGTGTATCCGTCAATCTGGGCTTTTTTCGGTCGGGCGCAGTTTAGTTGGGATGCCCGTATGGTGGGGCTTTCTCTTGCTGCCTACGGTTTTGGCATTGTCATAGTACAAGGGGTACTGATCCGACCGATCCTGAAACGTTTTGGAGAAAAGAAAACTGCTCTGTTTGGCATGAGCATGCATCTTCTGACATTTACGGCGTATCAGTTCATGACCGAAACCTGGCATGTGTTTGCGTTTATGCCACTGAGCGTTTTCAGCGCTGTGGCAGTACCCGCGTTGCAAGGATTGATGAGTAATAGCGTAGATGACAATGCGCAAGGCGAGCTTCAAGGTGCAATGGGATCATTGAGTGCGATGGCAACGATAATCAGTCCATTTGTTATGACACGAGTGTTCAGTTATTTCACCAATGATGAGGCTTCCGTGTATTTGCCCTCAGCGCCATTCGTGGTATCGGCGCTGTTTGTCATCGTGGCATTTCTGGTTTTTACTTCATGGCAACCACAAGAACAGAACTCATGAAAGCAGACTCAACGCTCATACCGGAAAAAAAAGGAAAACCGCGAATAGCTATCATGAGCGCTATGGCCGAAGAGAATGCTTCATTGGTCAATTTGATATCGAAGCTTGCAAAGAATACAAGTGTCGGCAGCAGCGTTGATGTTGACTCAAATTCGAACACCAGCTCTTTAGTATTGATCGAGAGCGGTATGCGTAAGTATCACTGCGGTAATCTTTGGGGGCATGATGTTGTTGTAGTCTTCTCTCATTGGGGAAAGGTTGCAGCTGCAAGCACTGCGAGTTTTCTCATCAATTCACTGAATGTAGATGAAATAATATTTACAGGGGTCGCGGGTGCTGTAAACACATCTCTGAAAGTGGGGGATATCGTTGTCGGCAATGACTTGTATCAGCACGACATGGATGCCAGCCCTATTATCGAACGGCACGAAATACCTCTGCTTGGAACAAAAGTCTTGCCTAGCTGCAACATACGACGACCACAACTAAAAACGGCAGCAGAGCAATTTATCAGCGAGTCACTTCATGAGGCTATCAACGAACAAACCAGAGCGCAGTTCAAATTAGACGACGTCTCGGTTCATGTAGGAAATATTGCCAGTGGCGATCAGTTTATTTCCGACTCAGCTACGCTGGACGATATCAGGCATCGCTTACCCGATACGCTTTGCGTTGAAATGGAAGGCGCAGCGGTTGCTCAGGTATGCGCAGAACATCAGATTCCATTCTCCATTGTGCGCACAATTTCAGACACTGCCAATGAAGATGCACCTATGGACTTCCCGCAATTTATTGAATCTGTTGCTCAGTGTTATTCATTGGCAATCATTGAGAATCTACTTAGTGCCCAGTGAACTGCCTGGTGAACTTCCAAGGCTCGCTTCGTCATAAAGCCTCCACAACCCATTCTTCGGCAAAGTGCAAATCCTAAAGCCTGACTTCAATCGACCTGGCCGCCATATGCTCTTTCGCCTGTTTAATCGTGTATTCACCAAAGTGAAAGATGCTCGCTGCCAGCACTGCATCTGCCCCGCCGTGTAATACACCGTCAGCAAGATGATCCAGATTGCCCACACCACCAGAGGCTATCACAGGTATCTCAACCGCATCGCTAATCGCTTTAGTCATGGCCAGATCAAAGCCGATTTTGGTACCGTCACGGTCCATGCTGGTCAGTAGTATTTCACCCGCACCGTATTCAGCCATTTTCACAGCCCATTCCACCGCATCAACCCCGGTGGGTTTACGTCCGCCATGGGTAAATATTTCCCAACGAAGCGGCTCATGAGCTTTCGACACCTGTTTTGCATCGAGAGCCACTACAATACACTGTGAACCGACTTTGTCTGATGCCTCACGGACAAGCTCAGGACGCGTAACTGCCGCAGTATTGATACCTACCTTGTCAGCACCGGCATTGAGCAGACGCCGCACATCACTTACCTGACGTATCCCTCCACCTACGGTCAAGGGAATGAACACTTCAGAGGCTACTTGTTCAACCACGTGCAAAATGGTGTCACGGTTGTCAGAGCTGGCCGTTATATCCAAAAACGTAATTTCATCGGCACCTGCATCATTATATCCGCGCGCGATACTGACAGGGTCACCGGCATCGCGAATTTCCAGAAACTTGACGCCTTTGACTACTCGTCCTGCATCCACATCGAGGCAGGGAATCACACGTTTCGCAACACCCAATTCAAGACTCCTGCACGTTCATGAAGCTGTCTGCCAACTGCTGGGCTTCAGCCAGATTGATAGTTCCCTCATACAAAGCGCGCCCAACAATAGCACCTTCGATACCGCGAGCACGTTCTCTACCAAGGGACTCAATATCGGCGATGGTAGATACGCCACCCGAGGCGATAATCGGTATATTCACAGCATCCGCAAGCGCCGCTGTCGCTTGTGTATTAACACCCTGCATCATGCCATCGCGACTGATATCGGTATAGACAATAGCGCTGACACCGACGTTCTCGAAACGCTGTGCCAGTGATACCGCCGTCACCGTCGACGCCTCTGCCCAGCCGTCCGTTGCTACAAAACCTTCGTTAGCATCAAGCCCTACAATGACGTGACTTGGAAAGTCCTTGCATAACTGATCGACAAATTCGGGTTGCTTGACGGCCAATGTGCCGATAATCAGATACTCAATGCCGGCGTCCATATAGGCGCGCGCTGTGTCATTTGATCGAATACCACCACCAATCTGAACGGGCACACCTTCACACGCAGCACAGATTTTCTTGACGATATCAGCATTCCTGGGTACTCCGGCAAAGGCACCATCCAGATCGACCAGGTGAATTCTGCGCGCACCTTGCTCAAGCCAGCGCACAGCCACTGCCACCGGGTCCTCGTCGAAGATGGTGTCGTCTTCCATTCGGCCTTGACGCAGGCGAACACATTTTCCGTCTTTGAGATCTATTGCAGGGATGATAAGCATAAGCGTTGATTAACAGCAGAAATATTTAAGTGCGAATAGACATTGTCACGACAGCTAACGCTATCCAAAAACATCAAAGGGGACAGTACGAAAACTCTACGGCATGCCATCCCATTGAACGAAATTCTGTAATAACCTCAAGCCATTGTCCGCACTTTTTTCAGGGTGAAACTGACACGCGAAAAGGTTGGCCTGAGCAACTGACACCGCTATACTTTTTCCATAGTCACAATAACCAGATACAGCTGCAAGGTTTTCGGGCATACAGTAGTAGCTGTGCGCAAAATAGTACCGCGACTTATCTGCTATGCCTTGCCACAGAGGATGATCAATGGCTTGGTCCACCGTGCTCCAACCCATATGCGGTACCTTGAGTCGCTCGCCCGATGTTGTTTTCAGTGGATTGGTAAAACGCTTGACTTTGCCCGGCACAACCCCCAGACAATCAACCCCGCCATTCTCTTCACTGTGATCGAACAACACCTGATAACCCATGCAAATTCCAAGAAACGGACGACTTGCGACGATGTCCTTTAGCAGAGCTGCAAGCCCATGCTCATGTATCGCCGCCATGCAATCAGCCGCCGCACCCTGCCCGGGACAGACAATTCTGTCAGCATCACGAATGATGGATTCGTCATCAGTGACAATAACCTTGTCATTCGGAGCGACATGCTCTACCGCCTTGGAGACAGAGTGCAGGTTACCCATTCCGTAGTCTATGACTGCAATACACTGCATGGTAATACTCTGTTCTTGCTATGAAAAATATGCCCATCTGACTATAAGCTTGCATCTGCTCGATCATTCAGGGGTCTGTGCAAAAGACCCTTTACGAAAACAGCTTTGCCTACAAACTGCCTTTCGTCGATGGCATGGCATCCGCTGCACGATCATCAATAGAACAGGCCATTCTCAATGCTCGCCCGAATGCCTTGAACAAGGTCTCTATCTTGTGATGATCGTTCTCACCTCGAATAACATCCATATGAATGGTCGCACGCGCGTGATTGGCAAAACCCTGAAAGAACTCGGATGTTAAATCCACATCGAAATTCCCCACCCTGGGCCGTTTGAAATCTGCGTAAAAATGCAGACCAGGTCGCCCTGAAAAATCAATGACCACACGTGACAAGGATTCGTCCAACGGCACATAAGCATGACCATACCTGAGGATACCTTTGCGATCCCCCAGTGCTTTTGCAAAGGCTTCGCCTAGTGTAATGCCGATATCCTCAACGGAATGGTGATCGTCAATGTGTACATCGCCGTCACACAAAACATTGAGATTGAAAAGCCCATGGCGCGCAATTTGATCGAGCATATGCTCCAGAAACGGCACCTTGGTGTCAAAATGGCTGCGTCCGTCGCCGTCTAATTCCAATTTGACTGAGATCACTGTTTCAAGCGTCTTTCGCTCTACCTTGGCTGTTCGACCTGGCACCGTCACAATCCCCCGCAAAAGCGCGAAAGCATACACCGTCCAGCGCTGTCTTTATAGTGTGGTGTCTGCGAAAGCTGGCTGGAGGCAGCCCCACCAGAATATCGCACTCTCGATCGATCAGCTTGTTCTCGGACAGGCTCGGATCGATCAGTCTGTTCTCGGACAGGCTCTCAGGGCTCAGCTCGCAGCCAGAAGGTCACCGGGCCATCATTAACCAGAGCCACTTGCATATCGGCCCCGAAGCGCCCCAGAGCAAGCTCATCAAGCTGTGGCTGCACCTGCGATGCAAGATAGTCAAAAAGCGCGCTAGCCTGTTTGGGACTTGCCGCACTGGAGAAGCCTGGCCGTCGACCTTTCGCCGTGTCGGCGACAAGTGTGAATTGCGGTACCAGAAGAAGAGCTCCTCCCGAAGCCAGCAAGTCCAGATTCATGCGCCCCTGGTCGTCAGCGAATATCCGGTAGCCCAGAATACGCCGGGCAAGGGCTTTTGCTGAATCTTTCGAATCTTGCTTCTCCACTCCGACAAGCACTAACATGCCAGCACCAATTCTGGCAATGCGCTCACCTGCCACATTCACCGAGGCTTCTGTAACTCGTTGAATTAACGCAATCATTTCTACTTCTTACTGCTTGTAAGCAACATCAAAGGTCACGAAGGGTAGGAATTTTCCCACCTTGATTTCAGGTTTTTCTGACCCAAAAATGAGGCTATTCCGATAGTAAGCGCGATGACAATTGTTCATACTTTTTGCGTGCTTTGAGTAGCGCAACAGGGAAGCATCAGGGACCGATGCATTTTACAAGGAAGTCTCGCTCAGTGATGAGTATCTCGTTTGATGTTTTCGTCAAGTTGAGGAGCTGGGATCGCTCAGCCTGGACAAGGAGTCCGGGAATTTTGATTCGGCATGAGGCCGAGTCAATAGCCTAAAGGATCTGTCTGTTCGATTTCGTGCCGTTACCCCCTAATGGTCTGATGTCGGACAGGCAGAAAGGTTCTACCTCTTTTCAGCATTGCTCCCAAGGCAGGCCTTCGTATCGCCAGCCCGCTATCGTATTTCGATGATGATCATCATCCAGTTGCCCCTCAAATCCATCAGCAATTACGTAAACTTCTGCCAGCCCTTCTCGGGAAAGTATTATTGCGGCATCCCGCGAACGATTGCCGCTTCGACATATCAGTAATAATGGCGGTGCTGCACGTTCGCTAACGGCGACCCGGCCCAACAGAGCCTTTCGTACATTGACGACAAACGCTGCATCCACAGTCCAGTCTGGCGCATCAATCAAAGGCACGTTTACAGCGCCCTTGGGATGCCCGATCATCAGGAACTCCATATCTGAGCGTACGTCGATCAAGGCGACCCCGGGATTAGCCTGCATCATGGCCCACGCATCCGCAGGGCTGATTGAAGAATAGTGCTCGGAGCTGTCGTTCACAGGCTGGTACTCTTGGCTTATAGCTACTGGAAGATCCATTAACCTACCCGATAACATTCTACGTTGGTTTACAAGGATCTTTGCTCAGCGGCTACACTGATACGTGTCAACAATAACCCGCCATCCACCTCCGCAAGCATGAAAGCGCGTTTCGTCAGCCTGATTGCACACCTGTTGAGCCTGCTGCCTCTGCGGCTCAACCGTGCGCTGGGCGCCTCCATTGCTCGCATGGCCTATCTTCTGCGCACACGTGAGCGAAGGATTACTAAAGTCAACATAGCGCTGTGCTATCCCGATAAAAGTGATTCGGAACAGGCCGAAATGGTGTACCAAAGCTTGCTACACACCGGCAGGCAATTGACTGAATGTGCCTGGATCTGGAACCGTCCTGCCAGTACGACTCACGGCTTAATCCGCGAAATCAAAGGAGAGCAACTACTGCGCGAAGCACTGGCCTCATCGCGCGGGCTCATACTGGTGTCACCCCACATAGGCAATTGGGAATTGTGCTCACTGGAATTATCCAGAAGCGCACCGTTCACCTACTTTTATAGAAGCCCGCGCAATCAGGCGCTCGAACCTTTGCTCATGAAATGGCGAGCACATCTTGGCGGTCAACCTGCGTCCCTGGATTCTGCCGGAATCCGCGCAGGCCTGCGAATATTAAAAAAAGGCGGTACTGTGGGAATTTTGCCCGATCAGGAACCGGACAGGGAAAACGGAGTTTTCGCACCTTTTTTTAACCATCCTGCACTAACAATGACCCTGCTACCGCGCCTGGCAACGCGCAGTAATGCACAAGTGATATTCACGGTCTCTGAACGCCTTCCGGGGGCGCAGGGGTGGCGTCTTCACTATTTGCCCGCTGATACTACGGCCTATCACGATCAGCCAGTCGAATCGGCAACAGCGGTAAACAAGAATGTGGAGCGTTGCATCGCCATCTGCCCAGAGCAATATCTATGGAGCTACAAACGCTTTGACACGCCCGAAGACGGAACTGCGCAGCAATACAGTTAAACCCGGGAGCCCGCATATCATGCATCAAATTCTTGGCAACCATCACTCTTGCATCATATCGCTGCAGGCCTCACAATGCAGCTGCGGCCAAAAATTGGCCGCATAAATTGATGACTCAACGGGGTGCTGCAAGGCTGAGAGTCCGGCAACTATTGTCGGGACAACCCGCTGAACCTGACCTGGTTAACACCAGCGTAGGGATTGAGTTGTAGTACCCGACAGGTCATCACCCTAAAGCATTACCGGCAACTGATGATCATGACTGTATTACGCAACTGGCTTTCGCCCCTGAAATATCAAGGCTTACGACATTCCTTACAAGGCTTGACTCTGGCAATCGCCGCCAGCTTCTCACTTGGTACACACGCGGAAGACAACGTTCTCACTGTTTATACCTACGAGTCCTTTACGGCCGAATGGGGTCCAGGCCCTGCTATCAAAGAAGGTTTCGAAAAACAGTGTGGCAATTGCACTATCGACTTTGTGGCGCTTGATAGCTCGGCAGGCATCCTCAACCGTGTACAGCTTGAAGGTGAGAACACGCGAGCTGATGTCGTCCTGGGTCTTGATACAAACCTCATGGCTATTGCTGAGGACACGGGCCTGCTGGCACCCTCAGGCGTAAACACCTCGGCATTGCAACTACCCATCGATTGGGAATCAGACACCTTCGTACCCTTCGACTACGGCTACTTTGCCTTCGTGTATGACACTGAAGCTCTGGCATCTGCTCCAAAGAGTTTCGAGGCGCTCATCAACGCACCTGAGAACGTAAAAATCATTATTCAGGACCCGCGAACCAGCACTCCCGGACTTGGCCTGCTTTTATGGATGAAAGCTGTCTATGGCGATGAGGCGGCAGAGAAATGGGCCGCGCTGCAGCCTCGTATCCTGACCGTTACCAAAGGCTGGAGCGAGGCGTACTTTTCGTTGTTTCTCAATGGCGAAGCACCGATGGTGCTCAGTTACAGCACATCGCCTGGCTACCACATGGAAATTGATAAAACCGATCGTTATCAAGCAGCAGCTTTTGAAGAAGGTCACTACCTACAGGTGGAAGTCGCCGCTTTGCTGGAAAGCTCGCCTAAAAAAGCCTTGGGGCAGCAGTTCCTTGATTATCTGATAGACCGTGAAGCTCAGCTTTCCATTCCACTGGGCAATGTCATGTTTCCGGTTATCGATTTAGAAAACAGTCTGCCCCCCTCCTTTAGTAAACTTATTGAGCCCGCTAGTACATTACTGATTCCTGCAGAGGAAATTAGAGACAATCGCAAGCAATGGATTGATGAGTGGCTGGAATCCTCGTCGGCCAGATAAGTCGCTTGCCATACAGCCTCAATCGCACCTGGCCCTGGTGGTCAGGTGGCGTCGTAGCGCTGGTGGTCATTATGGCGCTAACCATCGCACCATTGGTGAGCATGCTTGTCGAAGCAGGCACCATAGATTGGAAAACTGCGCTGTCTGATACCTATACACAGCGTGTTGTCTGGTTCAGCCTGTATCAGGCGCTACTGTCCACGCTACTTTCGCTAGGGTGTGCAATTCCTGTAGCACTGGCATTGGCGCATAGCCCCAGCTTCCATGGACGACGATTCCTTGTAACCCTGTTCAGTCTATCTCTGGTCATCCCCACCATTGTTGCCATCTATGGCATTGTCGCGGTTTATGGACGAACCGGCTGGTTAAGCCGCGCCAGAGAGATTATCGACCTGGAGCCACTGAGCTTCTACGGTCTTTCCGGAATTCTGATTGCACACGTGTTTTTTAACATGCCATTGGCAACCAGGGTAATGCTAACCTCGCTTGAATCCATTCCGCAAAGCAACTGGCGACTTGCCAGACAGCTAGGCATGAGCTCGTTGTCGATATGGCGGTTCATTGAATGGCCCGCACTTCGTGGCCAGCTCGCAGGACTTGCTCTATTGGTCTTTACCTTGTGCTTCACAAGCTTTGCTATCGTCATGACTCTAGGTGGTGGACCAAGAGCTACCACTATTGAAGTCGCTATCTATCAGTCATTACGCTTTGACTTCGATATACCTATGGCTGTAACCCTTGCTTGTCTTCAGCTAGGCATCTGCCTGTTTCTGACTTTGTTATCAACGTTGTTCAAGACAGATAGCGATATTGGGTTTGAAAACGTTGCAGAACTGACGAAAAATACCGCCTCTTCCAGCTTACTCATGAATACAGCGCTATGGGATAGCCGGTGGCAAAAATTAGCTAGCTTGATGTTTATCACTGCTGCCAGCCTGTTTGTTATTGCGCCGCTCATGGCACTGCTCATCTCTAGTGTAAATTCCAGCACACTATCGGTCATTACAGACTCGACAACGCTGCGCGCCATTGCCAATACCTGCATTGCTGCGCTTTTGTCAGCCGTCTTTGCCATAGGCCTGGCACTTGGACTTCTTGTTAGTGCCAGACATTTGCGTATCAGGCTTCAATATTCTCGCAGCGGGCAGTGGCTTCAACTTGCGGGCAATATGATTCTTATTATCCCTCCGGTCGTACTAGGAACCGGTTTATTTCTGTTGCTACGCCCTTATGCTGATGTTTTTTCAATTGCCTTGCTGCTAGTCATAGTGATCAATAGCCTGATGGCACTGCCTTTTGTTTTGCGAATCATGGATGCGCCGATGATGCGTACAGCAGAACAGCATGACAAGTTGATACGCTCACTGGGTGTTCAGGGTTTTTCGCGATGGCGGCATATCGACTGGCCACAATTGCGAAAACCCATTGCATTAGCGACAGCCTTTGCGGCCACTCTCTCTGCTGGTGATCTTGGCGCGATTGCCTTGTTCGGCTCAGAGCAAGTCACAACATTGCCCTTGTTGCTATACCAGCGCATGGGCAGCTATCGCATGGAGGAGGCAGCGGTAACGGCTGGTCTGCTTTTGCTGTTGTGCCTTACCCTTTTTATAGTTTTGCAGAGACTGATTGACGGAAAAAATCGTGTTGTCATTACATAACGTTCGTTTGTCATACGATGATAGACACTGGGATTTTACGATCACCCTGCAAACCCATGGTATTTACGCGCTGATGGGGAGAAGTGGTTCGGGAAAAAGTACATTCCTGAATCTGATAGGTGGTTTTGTTCTGCCAGAAAGTGGTGCTATCCAATGGAACGAGCAATCTTTACTGCCCCTTCAACCAGCACAGCGTCCAATTACCACATTGTTTCAGAGGCATAACCTGTTTGGCCATTTACCAGTCTGGAAAAACATCGCCCTAGGCATTGCACCTGATCTGAAAGTGCCCAAGTCAACAAGACAACAGATATCTCAAGTACTTCGCAGTGTAGGACTGGCCAATTTTGACAATAAGAAACCTGCACAGCTATCTGGCGGTGAGCAGCAGCGCGTGGCGCTAGCGCGTTGCCTGCTAAGACGAAAGCCGGTGTTGTTGCTGGACGAGCCCTTTAGTGCACTCGATTCCACAACACGAACAGAAATGATAACCCTGCTTAAAGAGCTGATCGCGCAATACAAGCCTTGCGTAATCATGATCACGCACGACCAAAGTGATGCTGACGCAATGGGCGCATCAATACTTGATATGAAAAATGACAACGTGTCACTTCGTAATACTTGACTCTTAGGGTCCGTCCCATAATAAATAGAGCATCTCAGGTTGTGGGACGGGCCCTTAGTGTGAATTAACTGGCAAAGAGCTGACTATCGTCTGCAAATGCCTTGAATTCGAGTGCATTACCGGAAGGATCCAGCAAGAACATGGTGTGTTGTTCGCCCACTTCACCGGCAAAACGAACACGAGGCTCTATTACCCAACGAGTCTGTGCATTGGCTTGCAGTCGCTTGCGTAATTCAGCGAATTGTTCAATCGTTAACACAACACCAAAATGCGGTACTGGTACCGCATCACCGTCGACAGCATTTTCCAGCCCTGCTCGTTCTGCGCATGACGCATCAAGGTGGGCGACTATTTGATGACCGAAGAAATCGTAGTCAATCCAGCGTTCTGACTCACGACCCTGTGGACAAGCGAGTACAGTTCCGTAGAACGCGCGAGCCATCTCGAGATCATTGACTGGAAAGGCAAGGTGAAAGGGGCGTAGGTTGCTCATGATACAGTTAGCTTATGATTGACTGGTTTTACAACGCGTGACACTCGGACTTGAAAAAAATCTTGTATCACGGATGAAAGTTTATTAATGTCGGTTCGATCTATATCCACATGGGTGACCAGACGACATGTCGAACCAGCGGCCGACAGCAGTATGTTATTTTGTCTTGCATATACCTTGAGATCATCTCCTACTGCCTGTTCTAAATCCAGCCATACCATATTCGTCTGAGTCCATCCATCGCGTACAGTAAAGCCTGCGATACCTTCCAGTTTCTGAGCGAGCTGCGCGGCATTTTCATGATCCACGTGAAGCCGTTGAAATCCATCCGTCAATGCGATTTTTCCGGCAGCTGCAAGAATGCCTGCCTGACGCATACCACCTCCTGTAACCTTTCGCCAGCGCTTTGCCTGACCGATGAAATCGGTATTACCCAGTAACAGCGAGCCGATCGGTGCGCCAAGTCCTTTTGACAAACACAGGGAAACGGTGTCAAAACACTTCGCTATAGACTTAAGATCTATTCCAAGAGATACCGCTGCGTTGGCCATACGGGCACCATCCAGATGCAGCTGCAGTGAGTGATCACGTGCAAACTCCTGTGCCTCCTGCATGCTTTGTAAAGATTGTACGCGACCATGTTGAGAATTTTCCAGACATAAAAGTCGGGTGCGTGCAAAGTGCACATCATCCTCTTTTATCAGACTGGCCACAGCTGCCAGATCAAGCCCCCCGTCGTAGCTGAAGGGTAAAGTCTGTGGCTGTATACCACCCAACACCGCAGCTCCACCGCCTTCATATTTGTAGGTATGCGCATCAGCACCGACAATGTATTCGTCACCGCGCTGACAATGAGTGAGCAGCGCAACAAGATTTGATTGTGTACCAGAAGGCATAAACAACGCTGCCTCATGCCCAAGTAAATGGGCGGCATACTCCTGCAACTCATTGACGCTGGGATCATCCCCGTACACATCGTCTCCTACGGGTGCATCCATCATGGCTTCACGCATAAGGATACTGGGTCGTGTAACCGTATCGCTACGCACATCAATGAGCTTGTTCATTTTATCTTGCACCTGTGCAGTTTCAAAAAAGCAGACTTTCATCCGCCTTCACGCAAAGTACCAGTAAGCGACCACGCCTTAAAGAAACGTCAATCAATTTTTTGCAAGCGATATTGCTCAGCCCCAGGGAACTCCCCGGACGTAAATGCGCATCAAGCAGAGGATATTCCAGACCATGAGTCGTTACGCCCAGTACATCCCCCATCGGCATCAGACTAATCGTCTGGCCCAAGCGTACAGCAACCTCTAACGAATGCTGCTGAGTGACTACATGAGCATGCACCGTTGCGTCGATCAATTCTATGGCAAACGGCCACCGCGCCTGTGAAGGCAACATCCAGTTAGCATAATGATGATCACTTCGGCCGCCGGATACTCCCAACAAAACAACACGGGCAATTCCGGACTCAGCCGCCCACTCCATTGCCAGCTCCAGATCGCTGCTGTTTTTGCGCGCCGGGTAGGTTCTCCTCTGCACACCTGCCAATCTACTATCAGCGAGCACCGACGCACCGACGCTGTCAAAATCCCCCATCACAATATCGGGTACGACTCCTGCTGCCAGGCAATGGACAATGCCATAGTCAACACCAACAATGAGATCAGTTTCTGCCAACCAGGCAGCGTCAAAAAAATTTTTCTGAAAATCACCGCCTGCAAATATCCACGCTGTTGGCTCCATCCCGGCTGTCGCCAGTACAGGATTGAAGCGTGAAGCATCGTGATTTTTAGCAAGAGCCATTCGGATTACGTATAGCGTAGAGTCAGGAACGTTCTATCTAACGAAATCATCCGCGAATACCAGAGCTTTTGTTAATCCACTAAGCGTGCTGACAAACATATCGCCATTCTCGTTATCGACCGACTCTAATACGTTGATGGATACCTGCCTTCCTTTGACTAAAGAAGGCAGCAGCTCATCATCCAGAAACGGGCTTTCGCTAAGGATTTGTCGAGTGCCTTGCTCGTCAACCCGAATTTGCGACTCGACTATATCGCCGAACGGTTTCTTGTCTACCTGCCATCTGATTAATGTCGGTGAATCTATTTCACGGCTGGGAAATTCAAGTTCCAGAAAGGTACTCAGCTTCGGTGTGCGATTAATGATCAGGCGAGGATCATTTTCTGTAATCGCACTCTGAGCATCATCAATATTCTTCGACAGTGCAGCTTGCAACGAACAAGATTTTCTATCGCTTATTTCGACGCAATCTACAAGCCATGCTCCAAAATAGGCAGTTAGCTGCTGCTCCGGTTCTTCCTGTTCAATCTGTTCATCATCTGTTACTTCCCTGATCTGCTCTGTCTCGCCGACATCCAGGGTACTTATTTCGGCGCTCAAACCACGGTTCGGTGATTTGCAGTCGTACTTAGTCGGCTCTCTAAGATCAATCAGATTGCTTAAAACAAGCACTCCCTGATGACCTTCTGGTGCCTGTAATTGTGTATCCAGTTTACCTACAAGGATGACGTGTAACAGCTCCTGACTGTCAGCGGCGGCTGACAGATAGCTCTGTTGCATGAGTCCTACATCAGCCGGAGCACCCTCAACCCAGTATCGATCGTCGCTATCACAGGGCTGAAACGAATTAAGCTCGGCGGTGTAGGAATAAAACCCTGCTATGGTCTGGCCTGACTGGTTATCGCTCGTAACCAGATCCTGCAATTCTTGCAGTCGATGACGTGACATATTGGCCAGACAGTTTTTCGCTATCTGCTCAGCCTCTTCACGAGGCGAAGAAAATTCCAGGTACCAGAGACAGTTTTGACGACGGTATTCTATGAACGCCTGCTGAGAACGATCGAACCCGGCAAGCGAATCGCCCGTTAGAGATTCGTCAAGGAAATCGGTTATGGCTCGGACATCGCCATCCATGACATCCAGATAGCCATCCATACACGCATGCACCTGATCCAGATTCTGCGATTGCGCCCTGCATTGCTCGAGAGCGTTCAGCCCTTGACCAAGCACTATATGACTAGTCATCAGGACAGGGAGGAGTAAAATTACCAGTATGTGTTGGACTCGCAGGGTCATGGCCGGGGTATATTCCGATTTGTAATCATTTATCGTGATTTATAGCGCTCATCGTACAGTTCAGCCTTTGGTGACAATAATCAAGCGCTATCGCGGTATCAGCAGTCGCGTATAATCGCAGTTTATCCAGATATCCTCAACTTCTCTCCAGTATCTCGTTCAATTGACAAGGGCTCCAGCTAAGTTGGTATCGACAACGTGATTATTCAGAACACGCACAAAACTAACAGAGGATCAGCCCTGCTTTGGGGCCTTGTTTGGCTAGCGGGCATTGCAGCACTTTGCTGGGCTGCAGTCACTGTTGCGATGCCACGCTTCGAGAAAAAGCAGAGGATAGCCGTCGTTCGAGCGGTTACAGATGTCAGCAACTCGCCTATCAGCATGGGCATCAAAGGATTCACCGCAACCTTGTCGGGCAAAGTTCCTGATGAAGAAAGCAAGCTTGCGGTTCTGGATTCTGTTGGCGTGCACACTGGAATATTCTCGCTCAGAGATCAGCTAAGCGTCGCCGAAGCACCAGCTGAGCAGCCTAAACAAGGCATCGATACGGCAATTGCCACGCTAGCGAAAAAGACCAATTCAACGACAATTCCTCTACGCAACACCGAAAACAGTAAAACTGAACCCCTTGACGTTGCGGATGCTGAGGACGTAACACCTTCTTCACTTAATTTTAGCGTTAACGGAGATATCCTGTCTGTCAGCGGTGTTCTTGCGCCCGAAGATGATTCTTTGTCATTGATAAAACTTGCCATGGACAGCTTTGGCATCGATGTTGTCAGCAATGGCATTATCGTGGATGACTCGGCAGCGCCTTCAGAATGGTTAGATTCCCTAGAAAGTCTATTGCCTGTGCTTGGATCACTTCAACAGGCAGAACTGGACATTAACGATAGACGGATAATCTTGTCAGGTGTAGTACCAGATCGCGAAACTCACGATGCCCTTGTTAACGAAGCACTCACCAGAACGGGTGATATGAATCTGCTAGAGCGCATCGCGATTGGCGAAACTTTGCTAGCAGAAAAAGCGGCAACTGAGTTGCAAATTGCTACCGCTGCGCAAGCCAGCGAAGCGTTGCAAGCTGCTGAAGAGGCGCGACTTGCCGAGGAAGCGCGTGTGGCCGAAGAGGCCAGAATTGCTGAAGAAGCCAAAGCTGCTGAAGAGGCGCGACTTGCCGAGGAAGCGCGTGTGGCTGAAGACGCCAGAATCGCTGAGGAAGCCAAGGCTGCTGAAGAAGCACGACTTGCCGAGGAAGCGCGTGTGGCCGAAGAGGCTAGAATCGCTGAGGAAGCCAAAGCTGCTGAAGAGGCGCGACTTGCCGAGGAAGCACGTGTGGCCGAAGAGGCCAGAATCGCTGAGGAAGCCAAAGCTGCTGAAGAGGCGCGACTTGCCGAGGAAGCGCGTGTGGCCGAAGAGGCCAGAATTGCTGAAGAAGCCAAGGCTGCTGAAGAGGCGCGACTCGCCCAGGAGGCGCGTGTGGCCGAAGAAGCCAGAATCGCTGAAGAAGCCAAAGCTGCTGAAGAGGCGCGACTTGCCGAAGAAGCGCGTGTGGCCGAAGAGGCCAGAATCGCTGAGGAAGCCAAGGCTGCTGAAGAGGCGCGACTTGCCGAGGAAGCACGTGTGGCCGAAGAGGCTAGAATCGCCGAAGAAGCCAAAGCTGCTGAAGAGGCGCGACTTGCCGAGGAAGCACGTGTGGCCGAAGAGGCCAGAATCGCTGAAGAAGCCAAGGCTGCTGAAGAGGCGCGACTCGCCGAAGAAGCGCGTGTGGCCGAAGAGGCCAGAATCGCCGAAGAAGCCAGAATTGCTGAAGAAGCCAAAGCTGCTGAAGAGGCACGACTCGCCGAAGAAGCGCGTGTGGCCGAAGAGGCCAGAATCGCCGAAGAAGCCAAAGCTGCTGAAGAGGCACGACTCGCCGAAGAAGCGCGTGTGGCCGAAGTGGCCAGAATCGCTGAGGAAGCCAAGGCTGCTGAAGAGGCGCGACTTGCCGAGGAAGCGCGTGTGGCCGAAGAGGCCAGAATTGCTGAAGAAGCCAAAGCTGCTGAAGAGGCGCGACTCGCCGAAGAAGCGCGTGTGGCCGAAGAGACCAGAATCGCCGAAGAAGCCAAAGCTGCTGAAGAGGCACGACTCGCCGAAAAAGCTCGACTTGCCGAAGAAGCGCGTGTGGCCGAAGAGGCTAGAATCGCTGAGGAAGCCAAGGCTGCTGAAAAGGCGCGACTCGCCGAGGAAGCACGTGTGGCCGAAGAGACCAGAATCGCCGAAGAAGCCAAGGTTGCTGAAAAGGCCAGAAAAGCGGAGGACGCAAAAGACACTGAAGAAGTAAATCCGGCCGAAAATAGTACAGACCCTCTTGACCAACAACCTGCTCCGGACAACGACGCGCAGCTACGAAAAGCTCTGTCCGAACTTTCTTCGCTGCGTATTCAATTTGAATCAGAAAGCAGCGTAATTGCAGAGGAAAGTCTGGAGATCCT
>Ga0209187_1000590_pt1 | contig 58094 bp, 41 predicted proteins | sample BantaG_FD_187430 | JGI IMG/M metagenome (GOLD analysis project Ga0209187, IMG submission 187430) | Marine algal microbial communities from Bantry Bay, Ireland - BantryBay_4 metaG (SPAdes) (version 2) | ecosystem: Host-associated > Algae > Red algae > Unclassified | place: Bantry Bay, Ireland...
GTTGTGCAAACCAAAAACCGAGTTTGAAGCCCCCGATTTGAATATTATTGAGTGCGTCGGCAAACAGGATGCCGCAGCCATAAGAAACAGTGAACCAAATCACCAACAGTATCGCCAGATACCGTAGATTTTTGCTCCAATATTCTTGCATATTATTATTTGACATAATTGTATTTTTTTATTAAAAAAATGTCCGCAGTTTATCAGTCCGCAGTCTGCCGATAGCTATCAGCATTAATTCTCGTTCTGTTTGTGATAACTGTTTTTATTTAAATTGAAAACTTCATCTATTACCAAGGCGAAGCCGTTCGTTTTCCGTTATAAGAAAATCATGGCTTGGAAGCGGATTTGATTGGTATCAAGCAAACCGTCAGGGTCGCCACCGCGCGTCGAACCTCTAAATTCGAGGGTGAACTTAGAGTGATGTCCATTCATAAACCAGTTTGCGCCAATATTAATGCCTGTGCCTGTTGGTCGGTCTGTGTCGGCAAAGGCTTCGTAAGTACGTGCAGAGAACGCGAGGTAAGGTTGCAACTGCCCCAAGTCCGAGAAACGCGGCAACAAGTAACCTGCCTGCAAATGCGCGACTGTACCCGTACCTGCACGCGACCCTACGAAATTAGGTCCGTAATTGAAGCTGTAAAAAGCACCAAGTGCGGTAATTGCACCTTCACCAAGAGGTGCATCGTAGAAGACATCTATTGCAAAATTGGCGACATTGTGTAGGTCGGTTTTATTGTCAAGTTCGGCGATGATATCTTCGGCTGACATATCGACCGGGTTGGTGGCATCTTTCAGCGAAATCGTGCCATTAGCATGATAATTAAAACCTGCACCAATTGCCAAAACCTTCTTTTTGCCGAGATAAGTACCTACTGCATAAGGCAATTTGATAGATTCTGCATCGAAAACATTGTAGCGGAAATAGCCACCGATGAGGCTGTTGCCTTTGGTGTTTTGATAAATATTATCCGCATTATAAATTGCTCTGTTTTCGGTCAATTGGTCTGCTGTAATGCCACCGTCGATATGATTATTGAGTGGGTCATTAATGGAGACACGGTAATCAAATTTGCCGATTTTACCCTTCGCATATACGCCCAAATGTCGCGCAAATTGCCCGGTATAGCCGAGTTGCGACCAGTTGAAAAATGGATTGGGCGCATCCAATGTCATCAGGTTGAGGGTACTCAGGTTGGTGAGGCGCGAGAGTCCGTTCCAATAGTGCAGACCGCTACCTACGTACATGGCATCGTCGGGTGTGACCTTATATTCGACCCAAGCATCGTGGAGAAACATCTGCGGTCCGTTGCTCTGCACACCCGAAATGTTCAAGCCTCCGTCAGATAGGCTATTTACTCCGAAGTGCGTCAATAGCAAAAAGCGCGGGGATATCTGCGTGAACGCCAAAAAGCGCGACCGACGTATTGAGGGCGTGATACCAAAATCGCTGTCGTTGCTCAAGTTGTTGGTTGTTAGCCACATTTGATGCCATGTAATGAAGCGAATGTACTTCTTGCCATCCTCACTGAGTTTAAGGGTGAGGGGTTTGTACGAATGATCAACTTCTGTTTTTTCCTGTGCCATCATAGTGTGAACCGCGAAAAAATACACCAGAAGTAGAGCCATCGTTTTCATAATAGTTTGTGTTCTCATAAGCTCTTGTTTAGTAGAACTAATGTTGAATTTTGAATGAGTGAATTTTGAATATTCAAAATCACAGATTATCAATGGTAGTTTTTAGCTACACAAAATTTTCAACATAAAGTCCAATAATTCTTTAATGTGTCAATATCGAAAGGGATCAAGCTACCGATTGGTTTCTTATTTAAACAAAAGTATATAGATAACTATATATGTCCAAATGTTTTTTGATTTATTTTAATATTTTGTTAAAATTAAATTGTAAAAAGGAAAGAAAATGCGGTAGGATTTTGGGCTAATTAATATTTTTTTGATAGAAAATTGCGTATTTATGCATCTTTATTTCTGATTCACCAATACGATTTTGACTATTTCTTGAAATGATGGATCAGTAAGCGAATAAAAAGAGTTTTTACCTTCTCGGCTGACCTTCACAATTTTTTTGCCTTTGAGGATACGTAAATGATGAGAAGCAATAGCCTGCTCAATGTTAAGCATTTCGTGAATCTGTGTCACCGAGCATTTTTCCTCCTTACTCAATATATCAATAATCGCAATACGAATCGGGTGTGCGATAGCTCGCATCGTTTCTGTTGCATCCTCCAATTGTTCTATATCAAAACGACTATTCATAATCAGTCAGATTGCTTGTGTTTTATTTGTACAAAGGTAAGAAATGGCACATAAATAAATTTAGACTTTGACTTGTTCTTTTCCCCTCTAAAAAACTCAAAAAATAGTTCCGTAGCGATGCTATGGAACTATTTTTTGAATTCTTTCACTTACTCTATGCCTACTCCGACGAAGGGTGCAGGACAAATTTTTAATCTGCCTCGTACCGACGACTTTAGCCGTCGCGAGAAAGTACCGAGCCACTTGACGGCTAAAGTCGTCAGTACAGTGGCATTTCAAAATAAAATTAAAAATTTGTCCTGCACCCCCGACGAATGATGGGATTGATAATTGGGCGTAAATGATAGGGGTGCCTTTTTGTGCTTTTGTGAATAAATAGTTTGTAAATTAGACTTTATTTAGGAATATTTTGTATGCGTGGAACTTTTGTATTTTTCCGATAATCAAGCCTCATTTTGAGTCGCAGACCCTATCCCGATAGCTATTGGGAGGGCGAAAAATAGGGAAAGAGTATCGGAAAAAGACAATTTAGTTGCGTACAAAATTTTTCTGAATAAAGTCTATTATATAAAAACAACTTTTATAATTTGTAAACTATTTATTCCCAACTTCATATTAATAAAAGTCATTAATTTATTCTGCCCCGATACTCGCACCCAAATAAGCGCGATTCATACGTGCAATATTTTCCAGCGAAATACCTTTTGGACATTCGACCTCGCATGCGCCCGTGTTGGAACACATCCCAAAGCCCTCTGCATCCATCTGATTGACCATGTTGCGTACACGCTTGGCATGTTCTATCTCGCCTTGTGGTAAGAGTGCCAAATGCGATACCTTTGCCGAAGTAAACAACATCGCCGAACCATTCGGACAAGCCGCTACACAGGCACCACAACCAATACAAGTTGCTGCATCAAATGCTTTTAGTGCTTGGTCTTTTTCGATAGGAATCGCGTTACCATCCTGCGCCTGTCCGGTGTTGACAGAGATGTATCCGCCCGACTGTATGATGCGGTCAAATGCCGACCTATCTACCGCCAAATCCTTAATGACCGGAAATGACTTTGCGCGAAACGGCTCAACGACTATCGTATCGCCATCCTTGAATTTACGCATGTGCAATTGGCAAGTCGTGGTCTCGTGCTGGGGTCCGTGCGGACGACCATCTATGACCATGCTACACGCCCCACATATCCCCTCACGGCAGTCATGCTCAAATGCTACAGGGTCTTTCTTCTCCCGCAGTATTTGGTCGTTCAATACGTCCATCATTTCCAAAAATGACATATCATCAGTGATATTATCCAATTGGAAAATGTCGAAATGTCCCTTGGCTGCAGCGTTTTTTTGTCGCCAGATTTTTAATGTTAATTTCATATTTTGAAATTTTTTTGTCGTATGTCAATTTTGTGTTTTTTTCGAGAATGAAGCTAAAATAGCTTCATTTGATGTTCTATTTTTGGGTGAAATGTTCCAATTATAATAAAAGGGTTTTTCCCTACATAATGATGGACTAGCGTAGTTCCTAAATAAAAATGTAAGTCTTTGGTTTTCGCAAAATCGTCAAAGTACTTTTGTTTTACCAACTCGCAAGCTTTTTTCTCATTCTCCCCATGCCGTCTTAAACAATTCCAAAAAAGTTGACCTGTTTCCCAATCTTCTATCATCATCTTACTTCTTTTACCATTTATATCTTCAAAAATGTATGAAAACTTATAAGGTAATTTTCTAACTACATCAGTGCTTGAAGAACTTTCGAATATATTAAACTGATTAAGTTTTGCTAATTTGTTTTTGTCCCATTTTCTTTCTACTTCTTCGTACACAAAATCAATAATTTTTGTTGGCTTAAAAACAGCAAGAGAAGTACAGATGCTTTTATCTTTTGCTTCTTTTATCAAAGCTTGAAGATCAGTTTTGACATTCTTCAGTATAATTTCTTTCCTTTTTAGCCAATTCGAAGCTGTATCCAAGTGGCCCACTTCTTCAAATTTAGTTTCAAGAGTTTTTGGCCTAAAACTTTCAGGTCTAAAATCAGATGTATTTTTTACTAAGTCCGCTTCAATCCAGTCGTACTTCTTATACTGTTCATTATAGGATTTTTTCCTGAATTGAACCGGATATATCCTAATCCAACTGCCATCTTCACGAAATCCTGCTGTACAGACTAATTCATGATATTTTGGAGAGATAGTTGGATAAGTTTTTACTGTTATGAGGACTTTGGTTTTGGGCATAATTTCATTAAAGATTTGTTTGAGGAATGTTCCAATTTGGCATTTCATTGAGCTTTTTAGCTATCCGTCCCCTATGACACATACATACCTCTTTTTCAAAACATGTTATAGCCACTCGTTTGTATTTTTGGCACAGTTCCATCAAATGGTTTAGAGATTTTTGATTTGTTTCTAAAACAGTTTCTTCATATTTTTTAAATAAACGATTATAATCGCCCATTGTATTTAACGCTTTTCTTTCCTGTGATTCTATTCCTAAATCAGGAATATGAATGAAATCTATTCCAACTCCTTCACAAGCACTTGACAATTGTTTTTTTGAAAATCCGTATTTCATACTAAATGAATTTTTACGGACATCACACAGTAATTTAATATCATTGAGAATTAATTTATTTATGTATTTTTCTAAAGTAATCCCCTCGTAGCCTATTGTATAGAATTGAGCATCCTCAAAAACTCGTTTTTGTTTATTGACTTTAGACAATTCTTCTGTTGACAAAACTTTATCAGCTATTTCACTTTTAGTAGCAAAAAATGGGTAGTTGACATAAGTTTCCTTAATCAAATCATCCATTGTGTAATTCGCATATTTCTTTAAAGTAAACTTTATACTTACTACGTCTTCCTTTTTTAGCTGCTTAATGTAAGCATGATTTTTTTTACATATCCAATTGTCATTATTATCTTTATCAACCATTTCTCGTTTAAGCATAGTACTTAAATCCTGATTTGCTTGGAATGAATAACAACCAAATTTATATGGCACAAAATCATATGATTTTTTTTCTTGAAGACGAGTTGCCAAAAACAAAGTTTTTTGCAAAGACGTTCTTCCTATGCCATCAGGAAACCCCTCAATTAAAGCCAATAAATATTTTCTTCTGTAATACATAGCGTCAGTTATTTATAACTTCGTGTTTTCAACTCCACATTCTCAAATACCAATTCTTCCTTATGCAATTGCGGGTCTGCGCCTACGCCTTTGTGTTCCCATGCAGATACGTAGGTGTAATTTTCGTCATCGCGTTTGGCTTCACCTTCGGGTGTTTTGTACTCTTCGCGGAAATGTCCGCCACAAGATTCGTTGCGGTCGAGGGCATCTACCATCATGAGTTCGCCGAGTTCGATGAGGTCGGCTACGCGAGAGGCTTTGTCGAGTTCGGGATTAAATTCATCCATATTGCCAGGTACAAATACATCGTTCCAAAATTCTTCACGCAAGGCGGCTATGTCTTTTCTACCTTTTTTCAAGCCTTCTGCACTGCGCGACATGCCGCAATATTCCCAGACAATCAAGCCCAACCTGCGATGGAAATCTTCGACAGGCGTATTGCCTTTGATAGAGATGAGTTTTTCTTGATGCGTTTTTACATTTTGTTCTGCCTCATCAAATTCGGGGGTGTCTGTACTGATTTTTGGTTCACGTATTTGGGTAGAAAGAAACTGCCCTATCGTGTATGGCAAGACAAAATAACCGTCTGCCAAGCCTTGCATCAATGCTGATGCGCCCAAGCGGTTCGCGCCGTGGTCGGAGAAGTTTGCCTCACCTATGGCAAACAAACCTTGTACATTCGTTTCTAAATTATAATCGACCCACAAACCGCCCATCGTGTAGTGTACGGCAGGGAAAATTTTCATAGGTGTTTTGTAAGGATCTTCGCCTGTGATTTTGGCGTACATGTCAAATAAGTTACCGTATTTAGCAGCCACGACTTCTGTACCGAGCTTTTTGACTTCGCCATTCGGATTGGCGATGCCTTGTGATAGTGCTTCAGATTTTCCATAACGCTCAATCGCATCTTCAAAATCCAAATACACTGCCAAGCCCGCTTTATTTACACCAAATCCTTTGTCACAAGCTATCTTTGCAGCACGAGAAGCGACATCGCGCGGCACAAGATTTCCGAAAGCCGGATAGCGACGCTCCAAGTAATAATCGCGGTTTTCTTCCGGAATATCTACGGGTGAAAGTTTCTTTTCGCGGATAGCCATTACATCTTCCATGCGCTTGGGCACCCATACGCGCCCATCATTTCGTAGCGACTCAGACATCAAGGTGAGCTTCGACTGATAATGCCCAGAAACAGGAATACAAGTCGGGTGAATCTGCGTATAACAAGGATTTGCCATGTACGCTCCACGCTTGTGCGCTCGCCATGCTGCGGTCACATTCGAGCCCATCGCATTGGTGGAAAGGTAAAAGACATTTCCGTAACCACCCGTAGCCAATACTACCGCATGTGCAGCGTGACGTTCTATTTCTCCGGTCAATAAATTACGTGTGATAATACCTCGCGCTATACCGTCAATTTTGACAATATCCAACATCTCGTGGCGGTTGTGCATCTCCACATTGCCCGTTGAAATCTGACGTGAAAGCGAACTATACGCCCCCAATAAAAGTTGCTGCCCCGTCTGCCCACGCGCATAAAAGGTGCGCGATACTTGCACACCACCAAAGGAACGATTTGCCAACAAACCACCATATTCACGCGCAAAAGGAACGCCCTGCGCTACAGCTTGGTCGATGATATTGACGCTGACCTCTGCCAAGCGGTGTACATTCGCTTCGCGCGAACGGTAGTCACCACCTTTTATCGTATCATAAAACAAACGATATACGCTGTCGCCGTCGTTTTGATAGTTTTTGGCGGCATTTATACCACCTTGCGCGGCTACGCTGTGTGCGCGACGCGGACTGTCGTGAAAGCAAAAACATTTTACGTTGTAGCCCAATTCGCCGAGTGTAGAGGCGGCAGATGCCCCGGCAAGTCCCGTTCCGACGACGATGACGTCCAAGCGACGTTTGTTATTCGGCGCAACGAGGTTCATTTTAGAACGGTAATTCGTCCACTTTTCGGAGAGCGGTCCGGCGGGTACTTTATTGTCTAAAGCCATGATATATTTTTTTGAAATGTAAAATGTAAAATAATAAATGTGAAATGTAAAAGTGTAGTACGCGAGTTATGTTGATTCGATAATTATTTAATTAATTTTGAATTATTTGAATAATAAAAAACAACAAATATTATGTGTACGTTCGTTAGGCACTTTTACATTTTATATTTTATATTTTATATTTTGCATTTTACATTTAATTTAGCTGATTGATTGAATGTACATCCAGATAGGAATGATGGAGAATCCGATAGCAATGAGTACGGAAAATCCTGTTCCAAGTCCTTTGATGAGTGGGGTATATTTTTTGTGATTCAGTCCTAATGTTTGGAAAGCACTTTGAAAGCCATGATGTAGGTGTAAAGCTATGACAACCATAGAGATAACATACAAGACGACTACCCACAAATATGAAAACGCACCCGCTACTTCGGCGTATAAATCGACCATTCCGGTAGCAGTATCGGGTTCGAGTCGAAATTTCATAGCTGCCCAAAAGGTGCCCATGTGCCATACAATGAAAACGAACATAATAGAACCAAGCAGTGCCATGTTTCTACCTGCAAAGGTGGTGTTTTTGCTTGTTTTGACGGCGTAGTTGCTGCCTTTTGCTTTTTTGTTTTGACTCCATAAAGCAATGCCCAATACGGCGTGTAGTAAGATGGAAAAGTACAAGCCGTAAGAGACTATCTTTATGGGAGTAAAGGTGGTCATAAATTTAGCGTACTCATTGAACGCCGTACCATCGGAAGACAGCAATTGCAGATTACCTAGTAGATGTATGAGAAGGAAACTGCATAAAAATAAGCCCGTAAGACTCATAATGACTTTCTTGCCAATGGAAGAAGTAAGTAGATTGATTAGCCACATAAAAAAATAATTTTACAATTATTTTAGTCGATAGTCAATAGTCAATAATCAATAGAGAAACGCAAGACACGCCTATCTATGAACTATGGACTATCAACTATGGACTATCTAATTTTTCCCAAATTTAAAGGTTTTAACATTATTATGCGAATGTGTTTGTATCGTTTTCGTGACACATGCGCCTTTTTAGAATGATTTTAAATAAAAATACATTTGTAGTACTTTATTTTTATGGTGATGGCATTGCTGAGATTTAAATTTAAAATGGTATAATATTAAAAAAGGTCTCGCTCATTCCTAGAACGGAATGGACGAGACCTTTTTTATAAAAGTAAAAAAATCGTTATTTTAAAAACCGTTCATCAGCAAAAAGACCAAGGCACCAGCCACAAAACCTACTGCTGCCAGCCAAGCTATTTTCTTGAAATACCAGATGAAATCAATTCTTTCCATGCCCATAGCAGCTACACCTGCAGCCGAACCAATAATCAACATACTTCCACCCGTACCCGCAGAATAAGCAATGAAATGCCAGAGTTTGGAATCCATCGGCTCTGTGTACATGCCCATAGAAGCCGCAACGAGCGGTACATTATCAATAATGGCGGAAAATACGCCGAGCATCATTACGACCAGATTTTGATTTGGAATAGTCTCTTGTAACCACTCTGCCACACTCTTCAATAAACCGACTTTTTCACCATGACTACCCATCACCGCAGCCGATTCCAATGCTGCTACTGCGACCAATATTCCTAAGAAAAACAAGATGCTTGACATCTCAATACGCGAGAGGGCGTGGTGAGCCGAATACATTTTTTTACGTTCAGGTGTAAAGTCTTCTTCTGGATGAATATACTCCGATATCAACCAAACTACGCCTAAAGACAACATCATCCCGACATAAGGTGGTAAGTGTGTCAATACTTTGAAAATCGGTACAAAAATCAATGCACCAACACCAACCATCAACATGACCCGACTGCTCAATACCTTTTCTTTTTCAATGGCTTTGTCAAAATGTCGTTTGGTCGGCGTGATTTCTCCTTGCATATATGAGAGGCGAGACATGATAAAAATCGGTACGACCATACAAACAATAGAAGGTAATACAAGCCTTTGAATCAAGCCCATCGTGGAGACTTTTTCACCGATCCAGAGCATTGTCGTGGTTACATCTCCTATCGGCGACCATGCACCTCCTGCATTGGCGGCAATCACACCAGCACATACAAAATACAAACGTTCGCTTTTTTCCGGTATCAATCGACGTAAAAGTGATACAAGAACTATCGTAGCGGCGAGGTTGTCTAAGGTAGCTGAAAGGAAAAATGCTAAGATAGCAATCAGCCACAACATCTTAGATTTCTTTGTCGTGCGAATACGATTGGTAATGACAGAAAACCCTTTGTGCAAATCGACCAATTCTACGATTGTCATCGCGCCAATGAGGAAAAATAAAATCTCCGCTACCTTTCCAATATGGTGTAGCAATACATCGTCAAGTGGTTCGATATGATGAGAATGACCGACCACGTCCATGTGTCCAAGTGAGACAAATGCCCAACACATAGCACCCATTATTAGGGCAGGAACGGTTTTGTCTAAATGTAATGGATGTTCAAAAACAATGGCGAGATAACCAATTATAAAACAAGCAATAAGAGCTGTCAGCATTGTCGTGAAATTTGGTACTTAATAACGGTGATATAATTTGAACTTTAGAGAAACATTGAATTAGATAATTGGATTAAATTATTCATAATCAACATTTTATAGCAGGTAATTTTAGGTTTCAATTATTTTTAATTGAAAATAAACACTCTACTATTTTACTAAAGTCGTGGCAATAAGACCGCGAAAATACGACAATATCTGAAAACTATGATAAGAAAAGTGATTTTAGATAATATAATGACAAAAATTCGTTGAAAATTTAAGGGAAACAGAGCAAAAAATCAAAAGCAAAATGTCATTCCGCACCACGATGCGGGGTCTTTTTTGGCTTGGCACAATATCAATCAGTAGCTTCGGTTCAAAATCACGCTCTTGCGAAACAAAGATTCCGCATCGTAGTGCGGAATGACGCTCCTTCTTTTCTATTTTGGTACTCTCGATGAAATCCCGTTATTCAATTCCCAGAGTGCTTTATCTGCACCGTTGACATCGCCGTCAAGATTGAGGTCGGTCGGTAAGTAAAGGCTGAATTTGCCATTGTCCGTTTCCCAAGGGGCTTTGTCTTTTCCATTTACATCAAAACTCGGTATATCCGCTTGGTCAATATCTCCGGCATACATGCCCCATACTTCCGCAGTTAGGCGTTTTTGCCCGAAGCTCGTGATGTCTTTATAGCTTTCTGCTGTCCTGAAATCATGACGCAATATACCATTTGACATTTTTGTGAGCGTGGGAGTCATCACACCGATATGATTTCTGTGTTCTATAACTACATGTAAAGAACTTTTGTTTAAAGACGTATTAATCAGGCATTTATCAAATAATTCTATACTGCCGTCTTTGTATAGTAGTCCGGCGGATTGTTTGATTTGAGAGGTTTTTGCGGTGTTTTCGCGAAGCGATACTAATACCCAATCTACTACATCACTTGTATAATTGGCATCTGTCCAACCTGCACCTTCCGTTCCGATATAGTTCCACGGGGCAGTGTTATAAGGTTGACCGACGGGGGTTGGAGGGACAAGGTTGCTGTCGGGAGTTTGACCGGGAAGTAAGCCTTGTTCGGTGTTGAGTGTGGTGGTCATTTCTCCAAGTGCATCGTCGTAATTTCCTTCGAGATTGACGTATAATTCTATAGGTGTACAAGTGATGATTTCGACTCCTGCATAATCGGAGTCATTGTTTTGATTGGAGTTAAGATAAGCTATGTTGGTGACTGCATCATTTGAAATAATAGAGACATCATTAATGTACCAACCGTCACCTACTTCATAATAATCGTAATAGAAATTAAAACGGATCAATGCGTTTGCACCTGAAAAATCACTTAGGTCTATTTTTGTTTCAATACATCCCTCACTACTTCCGGCGAAAGCCGAGTCTATCGGGTTGTTTTTAATATAATTATTATAACCATTTTGTGTCATGTATGGTTCGAGGTCTGTCCAACTGCTACCGCCATCGTCGGAGATTTCGACTGTACCGCCATCCCAGTTGGCTTCTGTATTAAACCAATGATTGAACACCAACTCGGCATCTGCACCGATTGCATTTAAGGAGAGTGTGAGGTATTGGTTTTCTGTCGTAGTAATGCCCTCTAATTCGACAGCGTGCCAAGCAGCTATGCTTCCGCAATTGTCATTTGTTGTTAATGTCCAATTTTGTAAATTGGAAGCGTTAGAAATTGACCATGCGCCAGTTCCGTTTTCCATATTATCATAAAATAAGGTATCGCGTGCTGGTGCCAAATAAGTACTATCTACTACGACTTGGTAGGTGTAGCTGATGTCGGGACTGTCTGCCAACATTAAAGATATGGACGACCATGTGAGTGTAGTGCCATTATATGTTCCGCCATTGCTTGCAGTACCTACAAGGTAGTTCAGTCCATTGGGCAAGTCATCCGTGATATTGATATTGGAAATGTCAAAACAGCTATTTCCTTTGATGTTTAGTGTGAAGGTAATGGTGTCATTTGGGTAGGCTTCTGTTTTGTCTGCCGTTTTTTCTATCGTTGCCTGTTCTATCAATTCGGGTGGAACATCGAAGGCTTCTCTTCCATCACTTCTGAGAAGATTACTTCCTTGCGAAGCACTGAATCCCAGACCGCGTCTGGCGAAAGTATGCCAAATCAAACATTCATTATCGCCATTATAAAGTGCTTGGTCAGCCAGTAAAATGGCATCTCGCGAGTCTATAAAACCGGGACTGCAGGATTGTAATTTCAAACCTTCCATGACCAAATTCATGGCAATATTATTACCTCCTGTACCGCGATACATATCGGTATCATAACCATACATATCTACCAAATTCCAGTACATATCCCAAATCATGGCACACCATACGGAGCCTACTCCATGAGGTAGGGCTTCGTTTTTAATATCATCATAAGTATGGAGATTAACGGACATATCTGTGGTGTAAGGGTAAGTCCGGATACCTTTGCCAGATGTAACTTGCCCCATCGAATACGTACCTACGCCACGTCTTTGTGTGTCAAAATCATTGGGTTTTGCAGTCATCACCAAAGAAAACCAATCGCTCCAACCTTCTCCGGCTTGTTCCTGATTGTTTAGGCAACTGGAATTGGAGGGACCGCCCGTAAGCCTCATGGAGATACCATGTCCATACTCATGTGCGATAATGCCATTGTCAAGATCAGCATCAGATTGTCCTCTTGCAGCATTAAATGCTACGGTCATCGTTGGGATTTGTGCGCGAATCACCGCACAGTCGCTTTGTCTAATTAATACCGAAGGAATGACGATGCTACCATCTGTTCCACCCATTTGGGTAGGGAGTATGTCATTATCGCTGCATACGACTACCGCGATTGCTCCGGCAGCTTGGGCATTGGCTACTTTGCTTGAAAAACCACACGAACCTCTGTCTATTAAAGCAATATTTCCAGACATTTGAGTAGCACTAACCGATGTAAGTGGATTACAAGCTAATGTGGGTTCGGCAGACCCATCATTGGCAATGACCAAATTGCCGCTTACATTGTGTAGTGTCGGTCCAAACTCCGCGCCGGAGGCTTCGTAAGTCGTGCCATTGGCAGTAAAAGTAATTTTAATATTGTTCCACAAATACATTTGCATACGCCCTTTTGTGCCGTCTGTACCCGGTGAAAAAATAGCATTATTTGTACCGCTTCCATCTTGTGCCTGCGCTTCTACGTAATCACCCGCCAAGCCCAGATTACCATAATTATTTGCTTGATAATTGCCAGCTCCTTCATCGAAACCGTAATGATACCAGACATCGTGCATGAGATTATTCCAATAAAAAAGATTAGTCGTCGCAGCATCTATATAGACTTTTGCGGTGTCATTTAAATTGAGTGGAAAATCAAAATCAAGCGATGCTCCACCATCGGGGCTACTTCCTATGGTAAGGTTACTTCCATCAAAATCTTCATAAGCGTGTACATTATTTCCTCTTGTAATCGTGTATTCTGCTCCGGCAATGCCATCAACATCATGCCAACCGTAAGGCGAAGCATCTGCGTCAGCCGGTTCTGTAATAATAGTACGCGCACCGTGATTGGGGCTTTCGACACGAAGCGGATAAACATTGTAGGACGAACCGTCAGCAGTGGAATTGTTGGTTTTCAATGTTTTTTCAGAAAAATCAAGACCTTCGGAATGACATATATGGTTTGATTCGGCAATATGAGTCGGATGCCCAAATTTGCAGTGTAAAACCCTATCTCTCTGCTCAATGACTTCTCCTGTCTCCGCATCCAATGTCACCAACCACCAATGCGCTCCACTCAATTCGTACAGCGAAACTTCCCACGCCAAGCGCAGTTGTTTTTTATGATATGAAATGTAAACTAACTCTGTTTCAATGGGTTCGAGCGCGATATTGCTATGATCGAAGGTTGTTTTTTGATTGGCAGTGTTCTTTTTTTGATTCCTTTTCGGAAGATGAGAAAGCGGAAAATTGACGTGCTTGGCAGCATTTGCGAGGGCTTTTTCTGCTTTTAAAAGGGGTTTGCCTTGTACTTTATTTTTAATATTTTTAATCAATGAACTGCCTGATTTCAATACTCTACCACCTTTAATATGCACGTCCATATTCGCATTGCGAATGTCGATACCATTTAGCGTTTGTTGATAGTAAAAATGAGTAATACCGCTTTTTTTGCTCGTATGCGAATGGCTGAGTCTCAAGTCTTCCAAATCATCATCCATCAAGAGATAGGTGTTTTTTGCCATTTCAATGTGAGCAGAGCGTGCTTGCTGGGCGTATGAATGATTTGATAATAGAAGGATTGAGGTGAGTAGAATAAGTGTTTGATAATGCCGTCTCATCATAATTTTTTTACAAAATATTGTCTGATTAAGCAAATAAAATCTGTTTACTTGATTAGACAAATAAGTTAATATCGAAGATTTCTACACATTAAAAATCTAACCTATACAGGCATAATGTGACATAGTAATAACCCTTGAAATAAAGAAAAGAGACGACTCTACATGGAGTCAAATAGGTGGAGTGCAGCAGTGAGGTCTTGTGGTGTATCAATGCTAATGGTATTGTAAGTTGTTGTTGTGATGCCGATACGAATACCGTTTTCCATCCAACGCAGTTGTTCGAGATTTTCGGCTTGTTCGAGAGGGGTGGGGCTAAGTCGAGCAATGTCAAGCAACGTTTTCCGACGATAACCATACATACCAATGTGCTTGTAATACTTGTGCTTAATCAACCAATTTTCCAATTCATCATCTCTCGAAAAAGGGATAGGATGACGACTAAAGTAGATAGCTTCCCTTAGTTTATTAGAGACGACTTTGACGGTGTTTGGGTTGCACAGTTCATCGGATGATTCGATAAGTTTAGCGAGAGTGCCAATGTTATACCGAAGACTTTGAGTCAAAAATTTAATCAATTCATCTATCTGTTCGGGAGCGATGAAGGGTTCGTCACCTTGTACATTTATGATGAGGTCGGCATTAGATTGTTCGGCAACTTCGGCACAACGCTCTGTACCCGTCTTGTGTTGATTGGAAGTCATAACAACTTCTCCTTCAAACGATTTTACATGATTAAAAATACGCTCATCATCTGTTGCGACAATTACTTGCAAAGCTAAATTGGCTTTACACGATTGCTCATATACACGTTGAATCATACTTTTTCCACGAATATCTGCGAGAGGTTTTCCTGAAAAACGAGTAGAGGCATAACGGGCAGGTATGACGATGAGTGTCTTCATGATTTTTTCATAATATTTATATTTTCAAAGGAAAAAATTACGTATAAGTTTCTAAAATTTGCTCTGTATGTATCTTCGATTTTACTTTGTTAAATACTCGTTCTATCATGCCGTTTTCATCTATCACAAAAGTAATTCGGTGTACACCGTCAAAGATTCGACCCATAAATTTTTTCTGCCCCCAGACTTGGTAAGCGTTCATAATCGTGTGGTCGGTATCTGCGAGGAGTGTAAAGGGTAAATCGTACTTTGAGATGAAATTTTGGTGTTTCTTTTTGGAGTCAGGACTAACGCCAATGACTTCAAATCCTTTGGCGATTAAATCGCTATAATTATCACGTAAATTGCAGGCTTCTACGGTGCAGGTCGGTGTATTGTCTTTGGGATAAAAATAAAGGATGACTTTTTTGCCTTTGAAATCGGTGAGTGAAACAGTATTACCATTTTGGTTTGTACCGGCAAATTCGGGTGCTTTATCGCCCGCTTTTAATGTTGTCATAATAAAGTAGCTTGTTGTTGTTCAATATATGAGAGTATTCAGAAAAGTCTGTCATTTTAAATCGAAACGTGTTTAGAAAATCGCTCTCCAAACTCTCTGTCTAAAGAGCTTTGTATTGTTTTGTATGCGTGCATTCTTCTGCTCCATACTTTTCGCTTTCTCATCAGGGTCAAATATAGTAATTTATTTGGTGCTTTTCGTTAGCAAAAGCTGCTTTAGTTTTAGTCGTTTTTCGCATCATGCGATGTAGCCCTTCAATAGTATTAGTGGTGTAGATAAGTTTTCTGACCGTCCAATTATACCGGGTGCAGGACAAATTTTTAATCTGCCTCCTACCGACGACTCTATCCGTCGCGGGAAAGTACCGGGCCACTTGACGGCTAAAGGATTATACAGAATTGAGTTAAAAGTCAGTTATGAAGATGTTTTTTCAGTATTAAAATTAAATGCGTTTTAAAGGTCAAATCCAATATCTTTTCGGTAGTTTTTACCCTCAAAATCAATGACTTCTGCATTTTTATTAGAGGTCTCTATTGCCTCTTTTATCATGTCACCATAAGAGGTAACTGCCATGACACGTCCGCCATTGGTAAGCGTTTGTTCGCCCTCTGTTTTGGTACCTGCATGAAAAAGGAGACTGCTTTGAACTTCCGACATTCCTGTCATAACTTTACCTTTTGTATAGACTTCGGGATAGCCTTGACTCACCAACATAACGGCAGCAGCAGTACGAGGGTCATGTTCTATATTTTGAATACTAAGTGTACCATCATGTACAGATTGGAAGAGTTGGACAAGGTCATTTTTGAGACGAGGCAACACAACTTCGGCTTCGGGATCGCCCATACGGCAGTTGTACTCTATCACGTAAGGTTCATCTTTTACGACAATCAGTCCGAAAAAAATAAAGCCTTTATAGGTCATACCGCGTTTTTTGATGCCATATATGGTGGGTTTGATAATACGTTCTTCGACCTTTTGCATCAAAGCATCATCAACAAAAGGTACAGGTGAGACCGCTCCCATGCCGCCTGTATTGAGTCCTGTATCGCCTTCTCCAATGCGTTTATAGTCCTTCGCCACAGGTAGTAGCGCATAGTTTTCGCCATCTGTCAAAGCAAAGACCGAAAACTCCATGCCATCCAAAAACTCTTCGACCACAACGGTTTTTCCGGCTTCGCCAAATTTGCCTTCAAGTATGTCGCGCAGCATTTGGGTGGCTTCCACAAAATCATTCATAATAACCACGCCCTTACCGGCTGCCAGTCCGTCTGCTTTGAGTACGACCGGAAGCTGACCGGAAACGATATGAATAATGCCGTCTTCGGCATTTTCTTCGGTGACGGTGCAATGTTTGGCAGTAGGAATTTCAAATTGCTTCATAAATTCCTTTGCAAAAGACTTGCTGCCTTCCAATTGCGCTCCGGCTTCTGAAGGACCTATAACGAGAATATTTTGCAGTTTTTTATCATTTGCAAAAAAATCATAAATCCCTTTCACGAGTGGGACTTCCGGTCCCACTATCAACATTTTAATGTTGTTTTTTAAAGCAAATTTTTTCAACCCTTTAAAATCATCTACTTCTATCGGTACATTAACGCCATGCTGTGCTGTACCTGCATTTCCCGGCGCAATGTATAACTGTTCGCACGAAGGACTTTCGGCTAACTTCCAAGCAAAAGCATGTTCACGACCACCATTGCCAAGCAATAATATATTCATTGAAAAAATATTTTTTAAAATAAAATTGCAATAATTTACACTTTTAGAGCATGTTTAAATTTCCATGATTGAGCGAAAGTGAGCAAATTTTATTCTGAACGAGGCAAAAAACGCAGCCGATGCCTTAGCATCATTGAGGCTTTTTAACGAAGTGCAGGATAAAATTTGCTGCTTGCAGCCAATTGAGGGAAACTTAAACATGTTCTTAGTGTCGCAAATATACGCAAAGAAAGTCAATAAGTCGGTTGGTCGATTGATGAATTGATTGTATTTTGTGGTTTAAATGACCGTATTGACTCAATTTACGGTATCATTTGTTTCTATATATTCACCATTTATAATATTACCAAATGTCCAGAAAGCTACCCTTCAAAGAGGAGTTTCTTCATTATCTCTGGCGAATGAAGAAACTTAAGCTCACCGATTTGCACGCCACCAGTGGCGAAGCGATAAGCGTTTATAATACAGGCACTTACAATACTGATGGCGGTCCTGATTTTACGGATGCACGACTCAAAATAGGTGAGACCAAATGGGCTGGCAATGTAGAAATGCACCTCTATACCTCCGACTGGCAATTGCACAGACATCAGCATAATAAAGCCTACGATTCGGTCGTTTTACACGTTGTGTATGAAGAGGATGCTCCGGCTTTCCGCACAACGGGTGAGCCGATTCCATGTCTCGAATTAAAGGGCTTATTTGATGAAAAACTCGCCAAAACCTACCTCGAAATCATCAATAATGAAGATATTATTCCCTGTGCAGCACATTTTTCGAGCGTCTCTCAACTCACCAAAACGGCATGGTTGGAGCGACTCCTCGTAGAGCGATTGGAACGAAAATCTGCGGATATTGCTTTGCAATTAAAAGCCCAAAACAACGATTGGGAAGAAGTTTTTTATCAATTTTTGGCAGCGAATTTTGGAGCGAAAATCAATGCCTCACCATTCAAACAGGTGGCGCGATCACTGCCTCAAAAAATATTGGCAAAACACGGTAACAATCCTACACAATTAGAGGCTTTACTTTTCGGTCAAGCCGGTTTTTTGCAAGATGATTTATCGGATGATTATCCACGCGAATTACAGAAGGAATATCGTTTTTTACAAAAAAAATATCAACTCCATCCTATCGACAAATCGCAGTGGAAATTCTTGCGTTTGCGCCCTGCCAATTTCCCGACAATACGCCTCGCACAATTTGCAGCTTTGATCTATCGCTCCAATCGTTTATTCAGCCATTTACTTGATGTACAAACGATTAAAAATGTAGAAGAGTTGTTTGACGTACAAATGTCCGACTACTGGCAAACGCATTATACCTTCGATAAAGATTCTAAAAACATCAAAAAATCATTGGGTAAAAAGACCGTTCATTTGTACATTATCAATACCATTGTACCCTTTTTATTTTTGTATGGAAAAATGCGTGACGATGAAGCAATTAAGAAAAAAGCCCTTGCATTTATAGAGGCAATTCCGCCGGAAAATAACCGCATCATTCGCGATTGGCAAAGTCTGGATGTCAGCCCCGATTCTGCCTACCAAACTCAAGCCCTCATCCAACTCAAAAATGAATATTGTAAGTACAAAAAATGTTTGCAATGCGCGATTGGTCATGCTATTTTGAAATAAAATTAATATATTACTTCAAAATACTCTTTTTGTCCTATAAAACGGCATTATTTTACGCTATGAACAGGTTGATTTTACATATAACACGATTCAATACAAAAACATGAAATTAATATCTAACATTTCCCTACTTCTAGTTATATTGCTCTTAGGTTTCTCTTGTCAAAAAGATTGTGAAACAACAGTCTGTTCCTTAACTGGAGAACCTTGGTTAAAAGACTATTATAAATCGACTACTTATGAAGCAGGAGTTCTTTTGAATTCGCATATAGACAATGCTTATCAAGACTTAACAATGTTACATTTCAATAGGGATAGTACAATTGAATATACATCTCCTACATTGATAGAAACCCTTACAGGTGATTGGAGTTTATATAACGACGACGAATCCATTTTTATAGATTTGCGATTACAAGGAGGGGCAACCGGATTTTCAAGCAGTTTTACCTTTCCTCCATATACTCACATTGTAGATATCAGTGAAAATATTTTAATTCTTGAGACCTCTCCTCAATTTTATAATTATCAGAATAATGTAACTGGTGAGTCAAGTGTATTGAAATCAGTAAAAACTTATCATTTTAAACGCTGAAAGTTATCAATTAAACGAGTTATTTCTTGCGTAGAATTTTCCCTCTAAAGTTTGACTTTGAATGTAAGACCAACTAACTTTGCACCAAAATTAATCAGGACGAGATTTATCGTTCATTATTCATAATTTATTATTCTAAATATGTCTGATCACGGCGACCGAAACTACGGTAAAAAAGGTATAGCACTTATGTATGCTGTCTTGACTTTTTTCTTCATTATTTCTGTTATCTTGTACGTATATTGGTACAATTTCCGCCTCGAATTCTAAATCGAATCTGACCATTGACGTTAAATGGTCTGACTTATTAGTATTTATGAAACAACGAATCATCTGGATTTCACTCGGTGTATTGACAGTTCTAATTCGTTGGATTGCAGGATTTTATCCGCAAGAAGTAGAAAACATATATTCACGAGGCATTTATCAAACTGTGCGTTGGGTGTTCGACCACACTTTGACGATTACGCCAATACCTCTATTGTATGTCTTGTTTGTTTTGCTTGTGGCTTGGTTGGTTTGGGCGATAGTTAAATTTTTCCGCGATAAACGACCGCTTGGCAAAAAACTCTGGAATACTCTCTTCTCTCTACTTGCTTTCGCAGGTGGCTTCATCTTCTTTTTCACGTGGCTTTGGGGCTTCAACTATGCCCGTATTCCTATCGAACAACAACTTAACTTCAAACCGCAAGCTCTTGATTTGCAAGAAATTAAAACTACTTTCAACGAACATACCATTCTACTCGATTCGCTTCGCTCGAATATTCTCAATGCAAATACGACAGCTTTGAGCGCAGATTTTCTGCCCGAAAATCTCGAAAATCAAATGCGCGATTTGCTCACCACTACCCTATCCGACCTCGACTATCCGACTACGGGTCGCGTGCGCGGACGGCTCATTTACCCGAAGGGTATTCTTATTCGCAATAGTGCCTCCGGTATTTATATTCCGTTCATTGCCGAAGGCAATATCGACGGCGGACTCCATCACCTCTCCATTCCTTTTACGATAGCCCACGAAATGGCGCATGGCTATGGTCACGGCGATGAAGGTACTTGCAATTTTCTCGCTTATCTCGCTTGCCAACGCGCCGAAAATCCTTACATTCGCTATGCCGGTGCATACTCTTATTGGCGATACCTCCGCAGCGCACTTCGCAGACTCGACAATGAGGCTTACCTCAATCTTGAAGCCCGATTCCCCATCGGTATCCGCAATGACCTCGAATCACTCAAACGCAGTTGGAAACTTTATCCGCAGCCTTTTCCGCGCCTTAGAGACTGGTTGTACGACCGTTTTCTTAAATCGCAGGGTGTAAGCGAAGGCGTGAAAAGTTATAGCAAAATTGTAATGATGGTCGAAGCATGGGAACAGCTTGAGAAAGATGCAAGGTAAGCGGAAGTACAAATTCAAGTGTCAAGTTCTGTAACTTGCCCCTCCTGAAATGCGTACTCGACGGACATTTTAAAAATGTCAGGCGAGATGTATTTTCGCTACACTTTTTAATACATCTTTTATTAAAATTATGTAAAACATTGTATTTCAATAAAATGTAAAAATGTTGTCGCCTGACATTTGTAAATGTCCGCCGACTTATATTATTCCCCAAACTATTATTTAAGAACAAACCTTTAATATTTTATAACAAATAAATAATTGTCAAATATTATTTTCGTGAAATATGGAGGTGAACCGATTAAAAGTGTCATTCAATCTATTTCAATCACTTAATACATAAAAATTTCATCAAACTTGGCAACTAAAAACATTAGTCGCTCAAAATGCGCCCGCAGAATATAAAGGCACGGCACTCACGATTGTCACTTGTCTGGGATTTGCGATTACAATTGTGAGTATTCAATTATTAAATTATTTGAATGAAATGTGGCAACCGATTTATCTATATTTGATACTTGCATTAGTACCAATATTCGGATTAAGGATGCTTAGTAATAATAAGAAATCGATATAATATGATTTCCTAAATCGCCCATTCAAAACATGCTCTTCCCTCCTCTTTTCCGTCTGAATGACAATCTATCATGTCGTTATTTCAGGTAATCATACCAATTGAGTGACAAAATGACGCAAAGTGGCTTTTGGCAAAAACTTTGACTATCCATAGTCGTTTAAAACAACCGAATTTAATCTGTATAAAATGTCAGACAAAAATAAAGTAAGTAAGGAAGGAGCAGCAGCCATTAAAACCGAAGGGGTTGAGGTAGAAATCAAACCACTCATCAGTGGTGACGATGTCAAAAAAAAGGTTAAAAAAGGAAGTAAAGCCGCTTTGCAACAAGAAATAGAAAATCTACAACAGGAACACGGTGAACTCAAAGATAAATTTGTACGACAAGTAGCCGAGTTTGATAATTATAAAAAACGTACTGCGAGAGAACGCATTGATTTGCTACAAAATGCTGCAAGAGACACCATTTCATCTTTACTTCCAGCACTTGACGATTTTGACCGTGCTATCAAAGCCGGTGATGCCGACGACAATGTAGAACCCGTCAGCGAAGGAGTCAAAATGATATACAATCGCCTCAAAACTATACTCGGACAAAAAGGTTTGAAAGAAATGGAGACCCATGAGCAAGCCTTTGACCCAGAGCTTCACGAAGCCCTTACCGAGATACCCGCCCCAAGCGAAGAGATGAAAGGAAAAATCATCGACACGATAGAAAAAGGCTATTATTTAAATGATAAAATCATCCGCCACGCCAGAGTCGTGGTTGGAAAATAGAGGTGGAAATTGTAGCGTTGTACGATGGCACAATTGTGAACAAATAAATTTTGGCTCTGCCAAAATTTATTCTTAACTATTCTACAATCAAACAATTTCCACAATCCAGACTAAGCTATGTCAAAAAGAGACTACTACGAAGTACTTGGCGTTGAAAAAAACGCAGCCGCAGCCGATATAAAAAAAGCATATCGCAAAACCGCAATGAAGTACCACCCCGATCGAAACCCCGACGACAAGGCAGCAGAGGAAAAATTCAAAGAAGCGGCAGAGGCTTACGACGTACTCAGCAATGACGACAAACGCGCTAAATATGATCGCTTCGGACATGCAGGAATGAGTGGTGCAGGCGGATTCTCCGGTGGATTTACCGTCGAAGATATATTCTCTCAATTCGGCGATATGTTTAGCGGTGGCGGAGGTGGTTCACCCTTCGATTCTATATTTGGCAGACAACGTGGTGGTACGCGACAACGTCCACGTGGTGAGCGTGGCAGCAACCTCCGAATCAAAGTCAAACTAACCCTTGAAGACATCTACGAGGGAGTCACCAAAAAAATAAAAGTCAAAAAATATAACAATTGCGACACTTGTAAAGGTAGCGGTGCCAAAGATAGCAACTCCGTACAAAGCTGCTCTACTTGTGGTGGCGGTGGCTACGTGCGTCAGGTAATGAATACGCCTTTCGGACAGATGCAATCAACCGTCAATTGCCCAAAATGTGGCGGTAGCGGTCAAATGGTCACCGCAAATTGCAAAACCTGCAAAGGAGACGGACGCACTTATGGCGAAGAGACCATCAGCATACAAATACCCGCAGGTGTCGAGGAGGGTTTGCAAGATTATCCGATACGCGGCAAAGGCAATGCCGGTAAAAAAGGTGGCGCAACGGGCGACCTTTATATTCATATCGAAGAACAGCCCCATGATGATTTAAACCGACACGGCTCAGATTTGCTACACAAATTGCATGTCAATTTCGTAGATGCAACACTCGGTACTACGGTGACAGTTCCTACCATCACAGGTAAGGTCAAATTTGAAGTTCCGCAAGCTACGCAGTCCGGTAAAATCGTGCGACTCAAGGGAAAAGGATTACCCGATGTGCACGGCTACGGCAAAGGCGACCAAATCGTACAAATCAACGTCTGGACACCAAAAAAACTGAGCGGTGAAGAGAAAAAAATACTCGAAAAACTCCGTGATTCACCTAATTTTAATCCACAACCTGATAATGACGACAAAGGTTTTTTTGGTAAAATGAAGGATAAATTCAGTTAGAACAGTTATCATTGAACATTTATCATTGAACAAAAACGATAGTTTAAAATTGACTCAATGATAAATGTTCAATGCTCAATGATAAATGCTCAATGATAAATGACAATTGTTTAAAGTCAAATTTGTACATAATACTTGCGCTTGCGCTTGGGTTTTCTGCCTGTGGAGAAACCTATTTTTACGAAAAAACATACAACCTGCCCAATGCACAATGGTCATACAGTGATACCCTCGATTTTGAAGTCGATATTCAAGATACCATCAAGACGTACAACCTCATATTAGACATCGAACACAGTGCAGATTATCCCTTTCAAAATAACTACGTTTACATACACACACACTTACCTTCCGGTGAACATCTCGGCAAACAATTAAGCCTCGATCTCGCACAAAAAAGCGGTAAATGGAATGGCGAATGTTCGGGCGATAAATGCAACCTGCGAATTGTCATACAACCCAATGCCTACTTTAATCAAATCGGAAAACACCGTTTTAGTATCGAACAATATATGCGAGCAGACAGCTTATCCGGTATCTATGCCATAGGTTTGAAGGTGCAAGAAACGGGTATGACAAGATAAGCCTATTTTGGCTCAACTCCATATTTTACGGGAATCGTATATGTATTAATTTTAACTTTGGGAGATATGCTTACTCGTCGGACATTTTTAAAATGTCAGATGACAACGTTAGTTCATTATCCTGAATATTATATTTTTACAAAGTTTGAAAAATACTAATTTATTAAAAATAAAACTTAAAACACAAATGTTCTCGCCTGACATTTCAAAAATGTCCGTCGAGTAAGTCTCCAGAAAAATTAAAAATCAATCAATTACGCATAACTGAAATTTTCTTGCGTTCACCCTATTGATTAAAATTAAACACTTGATTATAAATCAATTACGAATTAACAATATTTTTACATGTAGAGAAAATTCATGAATTCTCTCTACATGTAAAATGCAACCAATTTCTCTACACCAATTTCAACAAAGCCCGAATCACACCATAATGCAAGCCCTCATGTACATTATTAAATGCGATAGCATTTTCTATTGTATCCAAAGTAATGTTATAACTCGTCGTATAAACTTTAAAATCGTTTCCAAAAACGCCATCTTCATAATCTCGCTCCATTTGGTCAATGGTAGTCAACAACAATTTTTTGTGTCCTTGTATAGCATCTTCAGTAATTCGACTTTCGGGTTTTGTTCCCTTTCGATAGCCTTCTACCAAGCCATTATCTACGATAAAAGGTGTACTCGATAATCCGTAAGTCAACAACTGCTGCGTTGCAATCAGGTGTAACACATTCCACGCAATATTATTACGAAAACCCGCCGGAATAACATGGAGTTGTTCTATCGAAAGCTCCTTAATATCATTCAAAATATTGTTGCGAGTAGTGCGAAGTACATCAAAATGAAATTTCATAATTAGTGCTTTTTCTATGAGAAACGAAAAAATGAATCAACGAAATAACGAAAAATATCTAAAATATTCGGGCAAATCGAAAAATCATCTTACCTTAGAAGCGGAAATATCAAAAACAACGGATGCAACAATTGGCAAAGAAAAACAACATAGATTTATTGGAGCGAGAACTGTATTTAAAACAATTACAGATTAAGAGTCTTTTGTATATCACGCAATCCATCAATCAGAATGTATCGGCAGAGGGTTTATTCAAAATTTATAAAGACACACTCAACTGGGAACTCGGCATCCCTCGAATGGCTTTATTTTTTCGCGAAGAAGATGACTGGATGTGCAAAAGCCACATTGAAGCCAACGAAGAATTGCTCGCAGCAGATATGAGTGAGCATATTCAGACCTACACGCGCATTAGCCTGTTGGAAGATAAACCCGAACTACTCGAAGATTACGACATCGTTGTGCCGGTTTTTCATAAAGACTCCCCTATCGCTGTTACATTTATCGGCGGACTGAGTGACCATGACGATATTTATGAAAAAATAGAATTTGTCAGTACTATTACGAGCATTATCTCGGTAGCGATAGAAAATAAACGACTGTTTAAGAGGCAGTTAGGACAAGAACGCCTCAAGCGCGAAATGGAACTCGCCGCTTCTATGCAAAATATGCTTATCCCGAAATCGCTCCCCAAAAATGATTATTACAAGTTTAGCGGAGTTTATAAACCACACCTCGGTGTAGGAGGCGATTACTTTGATTTTATCGATCTCGGCAATGGAGAAGTCTCCTTTTGTGTAGCGGATATTTCGGGAAAAGGCGTAGCGGCGGCACTTCTGATGTCCAACTTTCAGGCGCACGTACAGGCGATTGTAAGACGCAATTTGTCGATGAAAAAACTCATTGGTATCCTGAATAAGCGCGTTCTCGAAATCACCAAAGGCGACAAATTTATCACGTTTTTTATTGGCAAATACAATATCGAAAACCGCAAATTGCAGTACATCAATGCCGGACATACTCGCCCCATTATGATGATGAACGGCTCCAAGTATCGACTTGACGAAGGCTGCACCATACTCGGCGTATTCGACAAGTTGCCTGACATCGAAGTCGGCGAAATCAATGTAGAAGAAGACACAATGCTCGTTGCTTATACCGACGGTTTGACCGACCTCAAAAACAATGAAGGCGATTATTTTAATGTCAATTCATTGGAACAATTCATTGATGAAAATCGTGATATGGAGGTAGAAGATTTCAACAAAAAACTCCTCCAACATATTGATAATTTCAAGGGCGATACAGAGTATCCCGACGATGTTGCCGTCCTGACTTGCAAATTGTATTGATATGATAAATATACCTACACTCATATTTTTTGTCGGCATTTATTTGGCATATCGCTATTTCGTCAAACCTTATATGATTGATCCTGTACAAACACCAAAAAAAGATAAAAAAGAGGACGACAAAGGAGATTTTATTGATTACGAAGAAGTGGATGAGTGATTGTGAAATTGTCGAATTGTGTGATTGTATTAATATGAAATTGTGTTTTGGCAAAGCCAAAATTCACCTAATAAAAGTCATACAATTTCACAATCACACAATTCTTCCATATTAATATCTATCATTATGAAAACACGCCTATTTTTCAGCCTTTTACTCATTTTAAATGGTATCACCATGCACGGTCAGGATAGAATCACAGGACACAATTTTGCGACTCGCTCGGAGGTCATTGCCAAAAATGGAATGGTTGCGACGAGTCATCCTTTGGCAACTCAAATAGGGCTTGATATACTCAAACAAGGCGGTAATGCCATAGATGCAGCCATAGCTGCCAACGCTGCTTTGGGCTTGATGGAACCGACAGGCTGTGGTATCGGTGGCGATTTATTTGCTATCATCTGGAGTGCCAAAGACAATAAACTCTACGGACTCAATGCCAGTGGACGCTCCCCCGAAAAGCTAAATCTAAAATATTTCAAAGACCGCGACATCACCAAAATTCCGGCTTACGGTCCATTGCCCGTCAGCGTACCGGGTTGTGTGGATGGTTGGTTTGAAATGCACGACAAATTCGGACAATTGGACATCACTCAGATATTCAAACCTGCCATTTCGTATGCTCGTGAGGGCTTTCCCGTTACAGAACTCATCGGACATTACCTGACTTTATCTGCCCGTCGATTAAAAGACTATCCCAATTTCAAAGAGACTTACATGCCAAACGGTGAAGCCTTAAAAAAAGGCAATATTTTCAAAAATCCTGACCTCGCTAATACTTACGAAAAAATTGCTACCGGCGGTCGTGATGCCTTTTACAAAGGAGAAATTGCGACAGTCATTGCGAATTTTTTACAAGCACAAGGTGGCGTTTTGACCAAAAAGGATTTGGAACAACACACCTCCGAATGGGTAGAACCTGTTTCGACCAATTATCGTGGCTACGATGTATGGGAATTACCGCCAAACGGACAGGGCATCGCTGCTCTCCAAATTCTAAACATTATGGAAGCTTATGATGTAAAAAGTATGGGATTTGGTAGCGCGGAGTATTTGCATTACCTCACCGAAGCTAAAAAACTTGCCTTTGAAGACCGTGCAAAATATTACGCTGACCCCGATTTCAATGAACTGCCTGTCGAACAACTCATTTCAAAAAAATATGCCGATGAGCGTAGAAAACTCATTGACTCGAAACGTGCTGCAAAACGCTACGATGCCGGACAAATAGAACATGGAAATACAATTTACTTGACCACCGCCGACAAATACGGCAATATGGTTTCATTGATTCAAAGCAATTATCGCGGCATGGGATCGGGCATGGTTCCACCCAATTTGGGTTTTATGTTGCAAGATAGAGGAGAATTATTTTCGCTCAAAGAAGGACATTTCAACGTCGTAGAACCCGCCAAGCGTCCTTTTCACACGATTATTCCGGCTTTTGTGACCAAAGATGGGAAACCACTGATTAGTTTTGGAGTCATGGGCGGTGCTATGCAGCCACAGGGTCATGCACAGGTTGTGATGAATCTGATAGATTTTGGAATGAATCTACAAGAAGCGGGTGATGCTCCGCGTATGCGACATACCGGCTCTTCGCAACCCACCGATGCAACCATGACCGACGGTGGAACACTCTCTATTGAGTCAGGATTTGATTATGAGACCATTCGCGGACTGATAAAAAAAGGGCATAAAATTAGTTATACCATAGGTGGTTATGGTGGTTATCAAGCCATTAAGCGTGATGAGAAAAGTGGACTTTATTATGGGGCTTCCGAATCTCGTAAAGATGGGCAGGCAGCAGGGTATTAACTCCTTTTTTGGTGTCTGTAATTGACCGAATAAAAGACAAAAAATAGCTTAATCTAAGTTAAAAGAATCGCCAAGCAGCTCATTGATTCATAAATTCGTTATAAGTTAATTAACTTTTTTAATAATTTTGCACCGCAAAACAGGCTTATTTAACTCGTAATATATAACGCTGTTTGACTCATTTCAACGTATTAAACCTATTAAAAAAAGCAACAACAAAAGTGTTGATGAATTAAAAATGTATTGACTGTACGATTAATCGTAATTTTTATTAGAACATTCGATATATTTGCACCGCGTTTAGGAATGATCAAAAATAATTTCGTCAAAGCATGTCAATTTATTTATGCTTCAATTCCTTAAACAAACCACAATTTAGAATGTTATTTACAATACCAAAAAAAATACTTATTATTGTAATAAATTGATATTACACTGAGATTCAAATGTCAACATAAAATGAAGTTGTACATGTTGTGATATTTGAACGATACTATTACTAACTTTTTTGTAACTACTTTAACAATAAGTGCTAAAATGGTTATATTTCTTTATTTTACTAAACTCAAAATTCGTTTAAATTATAAAAGACCAATTCTTTACGCATTTTTGGTTTTCCACATTTAAATGTAAACTTCAAAACCATGGCAAAATCAATATTTGTAAGTTGTGCTGAAAATGAAGCGCACTGGTTAAAGAAAATTAACAAATGGAATGAAAAGGGAAAGATGGGCAGAGATGTCACTATTTCCCATGAATCAGAGCAAGATTTTCACGACTACAACATCATTAAGGCACACATCAAAGAGATTATTCACACCAATGAAGTCGATATGATTGTCGTACTTCAGGGTGATTCTCCGCACAATGACCATTGGATTCAGGCAGAAATAGAGCTGTCTGCCGAGATTCCGACCAAGTTGTTCTGTATGCGTCTGCCGGGTACGGAGTATCCGAGACCGGCGGCATTGAGCCATATTAAAGAAATATCCTTTAATCCAAATACGATAGTGAGATTTCTATATGGCAAAGATGAAAAACCGTACAGGCGATATCGTCCGCGTCCAAAATCTGACGAGGGTAAGGAAAAGGAACGCGCAGTAGCTGGGGAAGAAGAATGATTTGAGCAGGTTCGAATTCAAAACATTCGTTCTGAATTTGAACCTGCTTTGAATGTTATTCTATGACAACTCGTCTGGTCACGCTACCTTCATCGAAGGTCATGCGTATCAGATAGATACCTGTTGCTTGTTGTGACAAGTCGATGGTGTTATTCTGATAAGTCATGCTGACTTGTTGTCCCATTATATCATATACTTCTATCTGGTTAATGTCTTTATCAGATGCGACATGTATCAAACCACTTGATGGATTTGGGAAGACCCTTAATTGTTTGTCAAGTGTTATATCATCGACATCTACCACAGTATCCAAACAAAAAGAAACACTTTCACTTGCTGTAAATAATCCACCTGCTCCCAATTCATTACCATTGGCATCTAATAACTCGTAACTACCATCTCCAAAGTTCCCGCAACAGATGCCGTCTTGTTGCGAATCAAATATGGTAAAGGTGTAACAACCTCCTCCGAGGCAATAATTCTCTACGTATAGTTGAGATTCTCCCGTAAAATCCTCTCCAGTATAAAGTATAGCCCCTGTGCTTTGTTCGGCAATTTGGAAGGATGTCTCCGCAGGAAAATTATCTGTAAGTAGATTGAGGGTGATTTCGTTATTTGCGATTACATCTACTTGTTGCGAGTAAGTTTCGCTGTTCGTTCCGTCACTTGCAGTCAATGTAATTGTGTAAGTTCCCAATTGACTATAAGAGAAAGACGGATTCTCATCGGTGCTGCTGCTCGGTGTAGCTCCGGGTGCTGACCACATAAAGGTATTTGCGAATTGACTAGTGTTTTTTGTTTGTAAAGTAGTTCCCTTACAAACCTGTTCGGGTGCATTGAATTTACTTAAAAAAGCGTAAGGCAGACAAAAATCTACTCTATCTTGAGTAATAAATTCACCGCCTTCTCCTATTATATTACCATCTCCATCAAGTAATTCATAATTTCCATTAATGCCTGTACCACAACAAATACCGTCTCCGAAGGCATCATAAATGGTAAAACTATAACATCCTTCGGGTAAGCACAAATCAGTAATGTCGAGTGTTAAAGCTTGAAAGCTATTTTTGGAATACACGACTTGGTCAGTATCTTGATTGATAATTTCATAACTTGTTTCACCTACGAAAAAATCAGGCATCAAGTTGACCTTGAGGTCATTACCATCTATTACCTCAAAGCTATCTGTTACAGAATTATCAGTTACATCTCCATCAGGCATACCATTTACCATGACAATATTGATGACTAAATCGTAGTATCCTATGTCCAATGTAATTTGAGGCAACTGTACAGTAGCAGATTGATAAAATTCGATAGGCATAGTCGCCTGCCATTGGAAAGTATCTTCCGTATTGCCGTCGTCATAACTATATTTTATGGACAGATTATTAATACCTGTACTACCTATGTTTCTAACGGTCAATTCGGGAGATAAGGATACATTGTTACATACAAGATCTTTTACACCAAGTAGTTCTATCGTCTGCACATTAATAGCAAGAGGCGGTTCGTTGAAATAAGCTCCATGCAATGTATCGACACCCTCACCAAGCCAATCACTAAGGCGCGTGGAGGGTATTCCTCCGCCTGTCCACGACTTAGAAAATTTGCCATAAAAATCATATCCCTCGCTATTACCGCAAGATGCAACTCCTCCTTGCAACTGACCGACGATAAGTTTATTTTGATCAAAAATCGCTGAACCGGAAGAACCACCTTCTGTGGTGCCATCTTCCCATTCACTAACTACCCAATGATTGCCGTCAGGTACTTCTACTGCACTACCATAGGAACCACAGTATAGAGGATCATCATTAAAGCTAATTTTTTTGACATCACCCTGTGGATGATGAATACAAGTACTACTTGTAGCAGGATCACTCGACTTATTCCAACCTGCATAATACGTAAAGTAACCAGACGGCGGTGGCATACTCAACTCAAATAAAGCAAAATCAGAAGCCCCGTGACTTGCTCTAAGCTGACCACCACTGATACTCTGCGACCTATCTCCGTCAGGCCCATTACAGCTTTGGCTTTGATAATTAAAAAGAAATGTCCAGTTGCTATTCACCTCAAGTCCACAATGGTTGGCAGTTAGTATGTAAGGTCTGCCATCTTGAGCCGTATTATTGATCATCGTTCCTGTACAAGCCTCAGCTCCATTCTCGATAATGAATACTACCGAACGAATCTGGTCTGCCCAACCTGCACTTTCCGGGCAAGCTACGTCATTGTTACATGAACCGGACTCTCCATAGCCTTTTTCAAAAACTTCTTTAGCCACAGCACCTAAGCCACGATAAGCATGTACAACGTGGGAAATTTCTATCAAACCTTGTCCGCGTACTTCGGCGGGTTCTACGTATTCGAGCGTCACGGTCTCCCCGTCAATCGGCGAAATGGCAAACATACCATCCGATTTGTTATTGAGTGCCGTAAACGCACCGCGAACATCCGTTCTATCTGCATTGTAAGCATACAATTTTGCATTAGTCGGTATGTAAAATTTACTGAATAAAAAATTGAGCGAATAAGCTCCCTTTGAAATGAAAGTCATACGCCATATACGGTCTCCATTGGGGAGTTTCTCCCATGTCCCCGCGTATTTTGGACTAATATTGACCTTATGTTTTTTTCCAAAACGAAATGGTCCTTCGCCTTTGGTGGCTTCATCTTCTGCCAACATTTTTGCAATATCAAAGGTAGGTAATTGACGGATTTCGACTTTCTCAGTCAAGTTTTTATTAAAACTCGGAGGCGCGCTTTTGATAGCGATTTGAGCATAAGCCAATACAGTGCAAAAAATAAGTGCGAGTGTGGTAGATATTTTTTTCATTTTGATTAAATGTGTGGTTAGAATAAAAAAGCCAATAGTGTAGATTCTTCGTTCTTTGTATATTCAAAATAGGATGTAAAGAGGCGGAATCAGATTAGTTTTTTTGTAAAAATTAAAATTATCATTGTAGTTATATACGACACATACGGTGTGTATGTTACCCTACAAATGTAAATATTCTTGTTGAAGAATAAGATGGAACTTCAAATGCCCTTTTTACATCAAATTACTTTCCAGCCAATTTTTCCTGCAAAAGACGAGTCGCTACTTTCGGATTCACTTTACCGCCGGAAGCACGCATCACCTCTCCCATAAACATACCCAACAAACCTTTTTTCCCTTTCTGATAAGCCTTCACTTTATCAGGATGTTTGGCAATGACCGAGTCTATAATCGCTTCGATACTCCCCTCGTCCGAATCTTGTATCAGGTTTAGTTTTTTGGCTAATTCGAGTGGCGGTGTGTCGGGTTGCTTCACCAATTCCGGGAACACCTTTTGAGCGGCAGCGGCATTGCTCAATTTGTTGTCATCTACGAGTTGTATCAACTCTGCGATGGTTTCCGCTTTTAAATTAAAATCATTGATAGTCAATTGATTATCATTCAAATGAGATTGAATGATATTTGTCAACCAATTGGCGGCAGCTTTATAATTCTTCGTATATTCAGTTATTTTTTTATAAAAAATAACCATTTCTTTTTCTTCCAAAAGCACATCCACATCATACTCGGACAAGCCATATTTAGAGGTTAGTTCTGTATGAATTTCGTGAGGAAGCGATGGCATATTCGAACGAATATCCTCAATATATTCCTCCGTCAGAATGACAGGCAACAAATCCGGCTCCGGCAAATAGCGGTAATCGTGTGCGTTCTCCTTCGAGCGAAGGACAACATCTGTATGCCCTGCTTGCGCATCAAATGCACGAGTTTCTTGGTCAATCTCACCACCTTTTTCGAGGATACGAATTTGCCGACGTGCTTCATATTCAATAGCGCGTTTGGCATTTCGCATGGAGTTGATATTTTTGATTTCGCAGCGTGTACCGTACTCCCCCGCACCTTTCAGTCTCACCGATACATTACAATCACAACGTATCGACCCTTCCTGCATATTGCCATCACAAATATTGAGATACCGAACAATTTGACGCAATTGAGTGATAAATTCCGCTGCTTCATCCGCAGAACGCAAGTCCGGTTCGGTCACCACTTCAAGCAATGGCACGCCCGCACGATTCAGGTCTATCAAGGAATGTTTCGGGTCAATATCATGGATAGATTTTCCGGCATCCTCTTCTATATGAATATGGTGTAAACGAATATTTCTATCTCCGATTTTCAGCGCACCGCCTACACAAATCGGGTGACTATCTTGTGTCGTTTGGAAACCTTTTGGAAGGTCAGCATAAAAATAATTTTTACGGTCAAATCGCGTATCGCGCGTTATCTCACACCCCAATGCCAAACCCAATCGCACCGCGTATTTTATCGCTTCTTCATTCACGCGCGGCAGCGTACCCGGATGCGCCATTGAGATGGTGCTGATGTGCGAATTAGGTGCAGCACCAAAAGTCGCATCGTCGGCACAAAAAGCCTTCGTGCGTGTGCTAAGTTGAACGTGGACTTCGAGTCCGATGACTGTTTCGTATTTTGTTGTCAATGAGTGAATTTTGAATGTTGAATGAATGAATGTTTTTAATGCGACAGTGCCTTAATGCTGCAATGCAATAACATTTTTATGTTGTGATAAAATGTGGATGGAGAAATGTTTTGAGTGGATGAAGATAGTCAATATCCAGATTCCAATGCTCGGTATTGCGGTAGTTTCGGTTGCGTTCCTTTATCTTTTCTTTTTGTGAATTACTTCGACCAACTAAAGCTTCGAGATAGGCGTAAATTTTAGTTTTTCGAGCCGGAAGGGTATAGCTATTTTCACTAGACTGAAGGCAGTTTTCGTAATTCTTCCAGCATTCGAAAATGTCATTATGTCTAAGGTTGATAATATTGCAAAGCAAAATTTCCAAATCGCCGGGTAGTTCATTATTTGGAAATAGGAAAATCTCAAATTCAAGTCCAAGTGCTTTCTTTGCTATTTCCAGTCCTTTTATTTTTTCTTCAAAATTATCGTCAGCATCAAAAATGAGAAGGTTTGTACCGCCTTTGTCCGTATTTTCTCTGAATGATAAAGCACTTTTATTGAGCAATTCTTGATTGCAACCGCCGATTTCTACAATGCGGTCTTTTCCCAATTTTACATCAAATAAATACCTGATATAATCCTGAATAAATTTAAAATCGGCAATTCCTTCTACAAATATTAGTACGTCTTTCATGGCTACTGTCTTCCTCTGATTTCAATGTCGTGAAGTAATGCGTGTTCAAATTGTTCGTAGGTCTGCGTATAAGCTTTTACAGAGCCATCCTTGATTCGACTTAATGTAAAAGACCTCGCATCTTGCTGATAATCAGGCAATTCCTCAAGGGCTTCGTAGAAATACTTTAATGCTTCTTTATTATGTGTCGTAGCGAAAATTTGTACATCATTCTCCTTTGCTGCCACCAAAATCGTTTTCCAAAAATCTTTGAAACGACTGTAATGAATGCCGGAATCAATCTCATCTATCATCAAGCGGCGGTGTTTGCATATAGGGAGTTCTACGAGGATACGGAAGAGTTTCTTTGCGCCATCGCCGAAGGAAGGGAGCGGTACAGGAGTATCAATATTTTTCAACCAAATAATAACTGTTAGAGTTGAGTACAAAGTAGAAAGCTCAATATCTTCAATATCAAGAATAAATAATGAGAGTGAGTTGATTAGAGTTTCTTTTAGTTTCTTACTTTGTTGAATGGGACTAAATAATTTAATTAAGTCATCTCCATATTTGTGTGAAAATGAAATAAATGGGATATAATCTTTGTAAGATAATTTATTTTCTTTAAATCTAATTGAAAGTGGAGTCTCCTCCATAGTATCAGTTTTAAAGATAATTAGTTCTCGTGGAAGTGAGCCAGTAGTTACATTATTACTGAGTTTTGAAGATAAGGTAGCACCTAAATTAATAAGGGTATTTAAATACATTTCAAAAGAGAATTTTTTGAGAAATGTGGTTTTACTAAAGTTGAATTTAGCATTATATTTTCTTTTCTTAAAATTAAATAGTGTTTTTATGTGATTAAAATTTAGACCATTAATAATATCTACACTGTATCCACGCGAATCTAAGGTACCATCTAAATTATACAAAAACTGATTAAAATCCTCATCAAACAGCAAAGCCTCCAACACCGTCGTCTTCCCTGTATTATTATCTCCAAAAATAAGGTTAAACTGCCCGATATTCTCCATTTCAAATGCCTCAAAACATTTGAAATTTTCGACCTTAAACCAAGAAAGATGTTTATTTTGCTGACCGTTTTGCATGAATGACTCAAGTAGCGAGTAGTGAGTAACGAGTAGCGAGTTCACTAATTTAATAGAGGATATTTCAATGTTTTATTTGCCCCTAAATATCACTTTTTACAGTATTAGAAAACCCGTAACTCGTAACCCGTAACCCGAATTACATAATTTTAAAAGCTAAGTTACATTAAAATGAATAAATTTGCCTTGAAAAAGATACATTTGCAAAGAAATTAGGCGTAAAAAACAATTTCACTCTTATTGTCGTTTGTTTTTTATTAAGAATAAACAATATTACGGATTGTAAATCATATAATACATGTACAATAAATTTCAAGAAATTGAGCAAAAATTAATCGCTGAAGGTTACCACTTTGAGCGAAAAGACTTTAATCGTCCGTGGGGTGGTTTTTTGGTCATCGAAGAAGCGCAAACAGACCGCTTTATCAAACAATATTTTACGGATATACCTGTCGAACAGCTAAAAAAAGGATTAAAAATCAGTCCTAAAATATTACTCGTTGCGCCCAACAAACGCTTGTCGTGGCAGTACCACCACAGGCGTTCCGAAGTCTGGCAAGTCGTGGAAGGCGAAGTAGGTATTATCAAAAGTCAGACAGACGAACAGACAGACATCAAAACGTATCAAGTCGGTGACCAAGTACATCTTGCACAGGGAGAACGTCATCGACTTGTGGGATTGGAAGATTGGGGCATGGTGGCAGAAATCTGGGTACACACAGACCCGGAGCATCCATCTGATGAAAATGACATCGTGCGGTTACAAGACGATTTTGATAGAAAATAAAGTATCAGGTATCAAGACAAAATTAGCTTTAGTGGTCGCATTTTTGTCCTGACACTTTCATCCTAATTCATTCATTCGACATTCAAAATTCATTCATTAATTTTATAAATAACAAAACGATGAATCGTTCATTTTTCGCCCTTTTATTGGGCTTTGTATTATTATTTTCCGCTTGCAATAGCGATAAGCGTACAAAAGTTGTCATCGAAACAGAATACGGCAATATGACCGCCGTACTCTACGATGAAACGCCACAACATCGCGATAATTTCGTCAAACTTGCCAATGAAGGTTTTTATGATGATTTATTGTTTCACCGCATCATCAAAGGTTTTATGATACAAGGTGGCGATCCGGATTCTAAAGGTGCAGCTCCCGGTCAGCGTCTTGGCATGGGTGGTCCGGGTTATACTGTGCCGGCAGAATTTGTGGATCAACACATTCACCTCAAAGGCGCACTCTCCGCAGCACGTACAGGCGGACCGAGCAACCCTGAAAAGAAATCATCCGGTTCGCAGTTTTATATCGTACAAGGCAATCCTGTTCAGGAGGCTACGTTGAACGGTTCCTTTGCGAGTAAAAACTATACCGATGAGCAAAAACAAGCTTATCAAGAAGTGGGTGGCACACCACAGCTGGACAGAGATTATACTGTCTTTGGTATGGTCATAGAAGGTTTAGATGTGATTGATAAAATCGCTGCCGTACAAACCGCTCCCGGCGACCGCCCTGTGGAAGATGTGAAAATGAAAATAAGGGTTAAATAATGTGTTGAAGTGTTGGAGTGTTGATGTGCTGGAGTTCATTTGTCGAACCCACTCCAACACTTCAACACGTCAATACTCCAACACATCAACACTTCAACACTTCAACACTCCAATCTTCTCCAACAGCCACTTTTTGTCATTGGTACGTTCATAATTGTGTAGGCGATTTTCGACGTGTTCTAAAGAACGTTTGCCGACGCTGTGTTTGATGCGGTAAAGACTGTGTAACGTTTTGGTAAAGTTGATATATCCCTGTTTGTTGACGGCAGATATAATTCGATTTTGCTTGATAAAAGCCATGAAAGACAGCAAAATACGCTCGGTACGTTCACTAAAATCTTCGTCAAGGTCATAATAGGCTTTCATCATCAAAAACTTGCCGTCAATGGTATAATTAATCCCAATATCTTCTACGCGAATGAAGTGACTCACCGCCGTTTTGAGGTCGTTTTGATAAAAATGAATCGCGCCCATTCCGAAATGATACACGCTATCGCGCAACGTAGGAGCGATGCGTTCTTGATTTTGTTCAATCAGTTCTTTTGTCCATTCAAAATGCTTCAATTTACAACCTACACTGATGACATTTTTCATTTTATCTATCGGAATATATTTACCTTCTATCAAAAGATTTTTGACAGACATGGTCTGATACAAACGGAAAAGCTCTTCGAGATAATTACTCTCTCCGGCTATGATTCGGCGGGTACAAAAATTGGTGGCGAGGATGTACATATCACTTTGTACACTTTTGGAAATACCCGCCTCGTATGTTGTCAGCAAGTATTTGAGGTGTTCAAAATATGCTGGTTTTTCTTCTGTTACCATCTTTATGGCGTTCAGGTAAAACTGAAGTAGTGGCTCATCACGAAATTCAGGCAAAGTTGCCATTTTTAGCAAATGCGGTAGCGACTCTAAATTGTAAGATATTTTGTACAAATGTCTGAGTGTCAGCATTTCGTAGGTCAACTGTAATTGAGTCGTCAGATAGTAAAGTGCAAGGTTATCGCTAACCGCTTGAAGGTTATTATTTTTATGTAAATTATCTCTTTGTAATAAATTCCAACGGGAGTAATCATATTCTAATAAAAAATTATCATAATGTCTATTCGAGTTGATTTTTCTACTATCATCGTCCTTTCCTCTATAGTATTTATTATAATATAGTTCAAATAATTTGATAGCTCTTTTGTCCAAAAACTCTTCTAACACAAGGTGTTGTGCATAAGTTTCTTGCACTTGCAGTTTCTTCCATTGTATAAATTTGATCACCAGTTCGGTCAGTTTATTTAATAAGATATTGAATGTCTGCACCGATTTTTTGTCTAAGGTGTTTTGTGAGGTTTCTTTATCAGGAAAAAGGTAACGAAAGGCATCATACGAATGAAGTGTCTCATGTTTGCGCGTGGGATGTTCCAAATACTTTTTAAGCCATTGATACAGAAGAATAATGGTATGATTTTTATTGAAGAATGGACTTTTTACAAAATCTTCAAAATTATTCAGTTCTTTTTTATTAAATAATAATAATAATTGATAACACTTAGAAGTATTCATTTGTCTAATAAATAGTATTTTATAAATTTTTTTTATTAAAAAATATTGAAATATTTGGCAATATACATGTGTGAAAGTAAGTAAAAAGCGTCATACTTTTGTAATGAACAGGAAACATATCATTTATAGTATCTTATTCGATGTTCTTTATAGTCAACCGTGTATCTGACTGAACATGACGAATCAGGTAAAGAAAAACACCAACTATGTTAAAACAACTAATTACCGTAAACCTATGCCTTGCCTTTTTTACTATCTCAATGTTTGCACAAAATTCCTGCCGTCAGGCAGATTCGCTAACATTGGTAGAATTACAAAACAATCTCACTTTCAAGTCAGAATTTGAATGGGATTTGGATAAGTCAATGGACACTTGGCATGGTGTTCTTCTGAACCCTGATGGCTGCGTTCATAGTCTTGACCTCGCAAGTGCTTTCCGCAAATATAAGCGCAATCAAGCATATTTATCTGATTCCATTACTGGCTTGCAGCAACTGAGTTATCTTGATTTAAGCGACAATAACCTCGAAAATCTATATATCAATTTCAGCCAACTGCCTGCCATTAATACTGTAAATTTACATGATAATAAATTGGTTTTCAGTGATTTGGAATATGTACCCGCAGGCATCAACTTCACATATAGTCCACAAGAATATTCCCATAATCATTCCAATATTAATTATGTAAATTATGTTGGAATGAAAGAATATCTATACCTCAATCATGCGGGGAATGGCAGCATTTATACGTGGTCGAAAGACGGTGTACCGGTAGATACTATCATATCAAGTCAATTGATTATTCCTTCACTTCAACTTAGTGATGCTGGAGTTTATACCGCTGAAATATCACATCCTAATTTTCCTGATTTAGTCATTCAGTCTCTACCTTTAACCTTGTACGTAGGTACACCGCGTGAGCGCGATTCGCTGATTTTAGTTGACTTTTATAAGCGTGTTATCTTCAAAAATAATGAATGGAATCTGAATCAACCCATGAATACTTGGTACGGAGTCGTGCTTTCGCCAATCGGCAGCGTGACTCGTCTGGAGATTCCGAATACACTTGATGGCGGAGAAGACGGTTATTTTTATCACAATTATTACACGTCCAATCTACTTGATTTGACACACCTTGACTTGCGTAATAATGGCTTAGATAGAAGATTTATTTCAGGATATCCGCCAAATATCAGTTCGGTGAAAATATCCGGCAACCGTATGACTTTTAACGACCTCAATTATGTTAGTCCACCCTCCGGAGCAGTATTTGAATATGCGCCACAAGCTACGCAAGAATTAACGACCAATTTGATTGTAAAAAATACCGGAGAATCTGCTACGGTCACCACGAATGGATATATGGGTTCGAATACTGGTAATGTTTTTAATTGGTACAAAGACGGTCAACTGTGGTTTACTACATCTGCTTCTAACCTTAATTTTTCCTATTTACAAACAAATAACGTAGGTCTTTACACCTGTCAGATTACGAATCCAGACTATCTTAATTTGACGATTTATACCGACTCGGTACGAGTAGTTGTGGATGATTGCAGGATGGGAGACTCGCTCGCATTGGTAGAATTGTATAAGGCTGTAAATTTTGCTCCCGGTCACGGTTGGGATTTGGCACAACCCGTCGGTACATGGGAGGGCATTACAACAGACCCCGACGAAGGTTGTGTGGAAGAAATTAACCTTCCTTATACTATGACTGGCGGTACGCTCCCAAAAGAACTCCTGACTATCAACGAATTGGGATACCTCAATCTTAGTGGCAATGATCTGGAAATATCTATGGAAAGTGGATATTATTACAATAAAAATATTGCGCCAAACCTATATCACGTTGACTTATCATACAATCAAATCAGTGGTCGTGGTTATGCTTGGTTTTTGGGTTCGTACATGGAAAAGGAAGGCGCTGAAAATTATGATTATCTTGATTTGAGTAACAATCAAATTGAGTATATAAATGGTATATATGATCTCATCAATTTACAACTTTTAGATTTAAGCCATAATAATATTAGTGGTTACATTGGTAGTTTATTACCTCAATCCCAGCATATTATCAATATATTACTTTATAATAATCAAATTACAGGGGCTATCGAAGATAGCCACATTAGTGAATATAATTATTTAAATAATTTAAGAATAGAAAATAATCAGGTGTCTGATATTACACCGGAATTGTATAATTTACCGCAATTAGAAGAAATTACTGTATATAATAACAAATTGACTTTTGAGGATTTAGATGCAACATATTTTGCTCCAATGCCGGAATTATATACTCCGCAAGATACCGTAGGAGAAGCCTATACCATATACCTCGAACCATATACCGAATTGAATTATGCCATCACGCTGGATTTTGACCATGACGTTCCAAACAATACATATACTTGGTATAAAGACGGTGAAGAACTCGCCGTTACACAAGAAAACAGCTATGAATTGCTCGACATTATACCCGAATACGCAGGTGTATATACCTGTATAGTCACCAATTCTGACTTGCCGGATTTGGTATTGCAAACTGCGCCCATTACCGTATTGGTAGATTCGGCTTATGGTACGTGTCTATTGCGAGATTCCTTGGCGATACTACAGGTTTTACCAGAATACGCATGGCAACTCGGTACACCGCTTAAATACTGGAATGGTATTGAGGTTTCGGAAGAAGGTTGTGTAACCGAAATTTCTTATGCGGATGATCTTGGTAGTTTTACGATTTCTCCTGCTATTGGTATGTTGTTGGATGTTGAGAGAATTATTTTGGATGAAAACGGAATAGCAGGTCATATACCAAGTAGTATCGGACAACTAACTCAGCTCAAATACCTCAACCTTAGTGAGAATAATCTGACCTCATTTCCTTATGAATTAACGACATTACCAAATCTCGAATATCTCAATCTACGCAGAAATAAGATAAACGAAGTACCCAGTCAATGGGCTTCTACACCCAAATTGACCCAATTATATCTTGATAGAAATAAAATAACGCAAGTTCCCTCCGGTATCGCGAGTGCTGCCCCTAATCTGCAAGACCTTAATCTTAGCAGCAATCAAATTAGCACCTTACCCGAAGAAATTGCTGATATAAACAACCTAAAATATTTCGTTATCAACAATAATCCGCTAAGTGAAACACCACACTTCATTAGCAACATAGGCAATTTGGAGAAGTTATATATCTCGAACTGCGGGTTATTTGAATTGCCGGATAATCTAGGAAATTTGGAATATCTTACTGACCTTTATATTAGTGATAATCCACTTGGCGAATTACCCACAGACATCGGTTTGCTGACAAATTTAAAAACATTGAACGCAGAAAATTGTGATTTACTGACCTTACCCGACGAATTTTCTAATTTAATAAATTTGAAATATTTATACCTCAGCAATAATTATTTACAAGGATTTCCACCGAATTTTACTCAAAATTTAACACAACTCAGCTATCCGAGAGTTGCCCAAAACCAACTTACTTTTGAAGATTTGATACCACTCAATACCTATAACGGTTCCTATTATGTTGAGCAAAATACCGTTGGTACACCACGCACCATATATGCTACTACAGGTAGTGATGTTACTATTGATTTAGGTTTTGATGAAAACGTGACGAGCAGCACGTACCAATGGTTTCATTTTACGGATGAAGCGGCAACGACCAATACCAACCAACTTGTTTTGACTAACATTCAAGCCGACGATGCTGGTCCGTATTCGTGTAGAATTACTAATCCGGCATATACCAGCATTACGCTTGAAACTGCTCAAATTCAGTTAGTTATAATCGGAGAAGAAGTCTATCCCGGAGATACCAACGCTGATGGAATCGTGGATAATGAAGATGTACTGTTTTGGGGATTAGTCAATAGCAGCACCGGACCTGTTCGTCCCAATGCTTCCGCAGAATGGATACCGCAGACCGCGCAAAATTGGACAAATTACTTGCTTGGCATAAATGGCAAACATCAAGATGCCGATGGTAACGGCTTGGTGGATGATGGCGATTTGGACATCATTGAAGCCAATTATTACAACACCACAGATTTTTACGAACAAACTTACAGTAACGAAAGTCAACTACAATTAGCTCCCAGCGTTACGAGTGCTCAAAACTTTGCAGCATCATCTGAATATACTATTAATCTGGATTTAAGTTCTATCATGCAAGGCACTGCAACCGTTCACGGTCTGGCATTTACAGCAGATTTTAGCCAATTACAAACAGCCGAATCCTACGCCGTTCAAATCGACGAATCCGTTTCGTGGATTGCCCCTTCCGAAGTCGTCCAAGTACATGACGAAGCGGCACATCGCAGCGATTTTGTCATTACCCGCACCGATTTACAAAATCAGATAGGAATGGGTACAGTAGCCTCACTGGGCGTAGTTACCGAAAATTTACCAACCATTGGCAAACCTTCTATCGGTCTTACTTTAAGAAACATTTGTGCCATTCAAAGCGATGGTACGATCCTTCATGCAGAAGATGTATTTGTCGGTTCATTTGGTGAAAACAATCCCAATGCCTTCATCACAACACTTGAGTTTGACGCTGTTGCTTATGCAGCAACTTGTGACGAGCCTTCTTCGGCTACCGTTAATGTAAAAAGTGGTAATGCACCGTATCAATACCAATGGAGTAATGGTGATACTAATCCTATTGCAGAAGACCTCACACCCGGGCATTATGAAGTCACCGTCACAGATGCCTTCGGGCAGAGCCTTGAAGGATTTGTAGAAGTTCCCAACGGCACACCACTCCCTGACATTCAATTACAGACAAACACAAACGGCGAAATCGAAATCATACACAACAACCCCGATGCTACATTTCTCTGGAACGGACAAGTAGCGGGCAACCTCGCCGCACTTGCGCCCGGAGAACACACCTTGGAAGTCGGCAACTCAATGGGTTGCTCCAAAACAATGTCCGTATGGGTAGCCGACATTTTTACCAATATTCTCCTTGAAGGAAATTACGACACTGCACCCCAACTCATGCACGACGACCTCCGCCGACTCGGACTCATCCCGCTTACCGACCCCTATACAGGTACGATGACGATGCCCTCAACCGTACTCGACACCACAGGAAGTACAGCGATAGTTGATTGGGTCTTAGTCGAATTGCATGATGCCAATGAATATGGCAAAGTCATTTCTGCGACCCCTGCCCTACTTCGTCGCGATGGAGAAATTGTTGCAAATGACGGTATTTCGCCCATACGAATAGCCGTACCCGAGGTCAGTGATCACTACCTCATTATCAAACACCGTAACCACCTGCCCGTCAAATCGGCAGTCACTAAAACACTCACAGCCCCTATTGTTACACACGACTTTGAATCCGGCAGTAGTTCCCTTCAAAAACAACTCAGTAACAATCAATACTGCCTCTTTGCCGCCGATGTTTCAGGCGAAAACAGCATCGACGGCCTTGACAAAACCTTATGGATTCCCGTAAACGGTAACTTTAACGAATACCATCCCGCAGACATCAATCTGGACGGAGACATCAACGGTGCAGACAAAGCAATTTGGTATAGAAACAACGGTACGTTTACGGATATTGAATAAGGAACGCAAAATATCCTGTCAAAAAGGTAAAGTTATTTATTTCGCGTTCCTGAAAATAGTGTGTAAAGGAAAAGCTCATAGGCACTCGTGCCTATGGGCTTTATATATAATAAATTATACTTTTGAAAAAAGTGCTTTAAAGTAATGGAGCGAGTTTAAATTTTATAGCATTTTTACTTACTTTTTTGGCAATGTAAAAAGTAAGTATTAGGAATTAAATAAATGTACATTCTTCGCGTCGTTATTTTTTCTTTAAACGAACCAAATTTGACGCGAATACTCACTGTATTTAAGGAAAATTTGGTGAAGTATAAAGGAAAAAGAACAAGTCGAGAATATACATTTATTTTGTTCCTGATACTAAGATCCCAGCCGACTTGAGGCGAAGTTTAAATAAAGCCTCAAAACTGCATTTATGATGATTTCAAATTGAAAACATACGCTGGCATTGGTATATTTAATACATTGTTTATTAAATTTCTTATCGTTTTTGACATTTATTTTGAAATGAATCGAATCAAAAATGACGCGAATACTCACTGTATTTAAGGATTTTTTGGTGAAGAGTCATTTTAAAAGAAATACTCAAAAAAGTAAATAAATTTGTGAAACAGTGTACTTAAATTCATTACACTTTCTGTCCTGACACCTGATGCTTCTGTCCAAACTCTAACACAGTATCATTGCCGAGTGATTTTAAGACTCTTAAATGAGAGGCAACAGCCTTTGTGAAAGTCTGATGTTCGAAGTAACTCAGGTTACATTCCTGTGCAGTTTTCTTTACGATTTCAGAAATTTTCTTGTAATGTACATGACAGACATGCGGGAAAAGGTGATGCTCAATCTGAAAATTCAAACCACCAACAAACCACGTAATAAACCAATTATTTCGCGCAAAATTCGCAGTGGTTTTGAGTTGATGAATTGCCCAAGTATTTTCCATCGTACCCGTTTTTTCCGGTGTAAAATGTTCTGGTCCTTCCACCACATGCGCCAATTGGAATATCGTCGTGATGACCACGCCTGCCAACATGTGCATCAGCACAAAACCAATCAAAACCGCCCACCAAGTTACGCCCAAAACTATCGGTAACACGACCGCATACATGACATAAAGTATTTTTGATGCAATGAGAAATATCGTTTCTCGTGTCGGTTTGAAGCCACATTTTTGCGTCAATCCTTCTCGGTGATAATGTACCATCTGCTTAAAATCCTTCATCAAAATCCAACTAATCGTTGCCAAACTATACAAAAACATGGCATAATGATGTTGGAAACGATGATAACTTTTCAATTCACCGTGAGGCGAAAGTCGCAAGAATGGTTTATCATCAATATCCTCATCCAATTCATAAATATTCGTATAAGTATGATGCAAAAAATTGTGCTGCACTTTCCATGTAAATGGGCTACCTCCGATGATTGTCATACTATGCGCCATCAAGCGATTGACCCAACTCGATTCTGAGTAGGAGCCATGATTGGCATCATGCATGACCGATAAGCCAATGCCAGACAAGCCAATACCCATCAAAAAGTATAGCAATATTACCGTCCAAGCAGGCAATGTTTGCGTCAAAATAATCACAAAGGGAACAAAATACATCGCAAACATTGCAATCGTTTTGCGGTACATCAGCCCATTACCCGTTTTTTTGATGTCGTTTTGGTCAAAATATTGATTGACTCGTTCACGAAGGGTCTGAAAGAAAAGTTCAGGGTCTTTTCTTGAAAATTTTACTACTGGTTGCATTGTGTGATAAGTTAGTGTTTGGTGAATCAATAAATCCGTTGAAGTAAGGTAGTGTGAAATACCTGACTATTCATTATCAGATAAATTATACCACAAAAGAGGGATTGGATCATGTAAAGATGGGTATTTTACTTTATTATCCTGTCATTTTAATTCAATAATTAACCAAACGGGATAAAATGATTTTTGTTGCAATGAGATTTGAGGCACTTTATTTAAATAAAATTTGAAAATATTTTTTGTTTTATTTTTACAATAATTTGTTTTTAAGTAAAAATATTTATACCTTTGAATGTATTTAAATGACAAATAACATGAAGAATACAAACAAAAACATTTATTTTAGGCAAATCTTTGAACGTCTCCAAAAGAAAAACGTGATTGTCAAAAAACACCAACATCGACTTGGTAAAGGAGAATACAACAAACGTACCTTCGCCGAAAAACTCGGTACACATACGGGTGTCATTCCTGCCATTTTGAATGGTGAGCGTGGTGTAACAGAAACCATTATTCAAAATCTTTGCGAATATTTTGGTATCAATGAAGCCTATATTCGTATGGGTGAAGGCAACATGTTTTCTACCGGATTGACGAAGCCTCCACCTAATTTTGGGAAGCAAAATATCATTTATTCTACCGTTCATGCGACTGCGGGTGACCACATTTCGGATGAAATTGCCGAAGCATCGGACATCAAATTTGGGATTCCCGGTTTGCAGGGCAATCTATTTGCATTTAATGTCAAGGGAAATAGCATGGAGCCGATACTTCAGGAAGGCGATATGGTTTTTTGTCGGCAAGTTGAAAATCACAGATACCTTCGACATGGTGAGATATATGCTGTTTATGCGGAGGGGCAAGTACGTGTAAAATATGTTAAGTTGGAGCGCGACGAATATGAAGCACAGCTCAAACTCACTTCACATAATGCACTTGAGCATCCACCGATATATGTACCTGCTAATCAAGGGGTTAAGATTTATCAAGTCGTTCATTTTTTGACAGATATGGGCAATAGATTGGGCTTACTTTGATTCGGACGAAGGCGATATGAACGCATCTATATAGTCTGATATAGCCTTAAAATCATTAGGCTTAGACCATTTCATATCAGCGATTTTGCGAAACCACGTCATTTGTCGTTTTGCATAGCGGCGCGAGTTTCGTTTTATCAATCGAATCGCCTCTGTTTTGTCTATTTTTTTATCAAAATAATCAAACCATTCTTGATAACCGACAGTTTGCAAAGCCGTCAAGTGACGTAGTGGGTGCAATTCTCGTGCTTCCTCCTCCAGTCCGGCTTCCAACATCATATCGACGCGCTGATTGATACGTTGGTAAAGTACTTCGCGCTCCCAGTCAAGACCTATATATATAGGTGTAAAAAAACGAGCAATTTTTGGTTGATTATGAAAATGTGAAAAAGGCTGCCCCGTAGCCCGACAAACTTCCAAAGCACGCATCAAGCGTTTGGGATTCTGAACATCAACTTGTGCATAATAATCAGGGTCACTCGCTTTGAGTTCATTTTGAAGTGACGTAATACCTTGATTATCAAAAATTTGATTCAATTCATCTCGTATATGTGCGGGTACATCCGGAAATTTGTCCAGTCCTTCACACACTGCTTTGATAAAAAAGCCCGACCCGCCAACCATTATAACGACATCTTTTTTTGTAAATAATTTTTTTAATAAAAAAATCGCTTCGCGTTCATAATCACCTACGGTATAAGTATCGTGTATGCTTAAATTGTCAATGAAATGATGTTTGGCTTGAGCAAGTTCTTCGAGACCGGGTTTGGCAGTACCGACATTCATTTCTTGATAAAATTGACGGCTATCTGCCGATAAAATATCAGTATTAAAATGTTGTGCGAGCTGAATACTGAGTCCGGTTTTGCCACTTGCCGTAGGTCCGCCCACTACAACGAGATATTTTGTTGTGTTTTTCAAAATAAATTTTTGGTGAAGATATACAAGGTAAAGAAAATTTCCTTATCTTTGCGTTCACATTTAGAAAAACATATCAATATAGAAATTTACAGTCATGAGCGATTTATTAAAGTACGTTGTAGAAAAAGAGAAAAAAGAAACGGAATTTCCTAATTTCCGTGCGGGGGACAACGTCACTGTTGGTTATAAAATCATCGAGGGAGCGAAGGAGCGTATCCAAAACTTCAGAGGTGATGTCATACAAATTAAAGGAGAAGGACTTAGTAAAACATTTACTGTTCGCAAAATGTCGAATGGTATAGGTGTTGAGCGTATCTTTCCTTTTTCGGCTTCGACGATTACCGAAATTAAAGTAAATAAATACGGTAGAGTACGTCGCGCCAAATTATTCTATTTACGTGAATTGATTGGTAAAAAAGCACGTATTAAAGAGAGAAAATTCGTTAAACAGAATTAATATTTACACGTTCATATAAACGTGTTCTTTCCGAAGACCCTTCCGTTAGGAGGGGTTTTTTTGTTGGCAAGAAAAGAGATTAGGGAAGAGGAAGAAAATAAAGCCCGTCTTGATATTCAAGACGGGCTTATTTATTTTCAATTCGTTCTTAATCAATTATTACGAAACCGCATCATCTGCGCCTCCAACGATGTCATTCAGTGGGTCTTTCGCTTCTTTCAGATTGTCTGTTACAGCATCTTTAGCATCAGAAAGTTTATCCATCCCTCCATCTTTTATGCCAGATAAAGTACCTTTCGCTTCTTGAACAAGGTCAGAAAATGAGCCTTTCGCATCGCCAGCTTTGTCAGCGACCGCGTCTTTCGCATCGCTGAGTTTGTCTTCTGCACTGTCGGCAAGGTTCGCTGCACCATCTTTAATGTCACCAGCCTTGTCAGCGACCGCGTCTTTCGCATCGCCGAGTTTGTCTCCTGCACTGTCGGCAAGGTTCGCTGCGCCATCTTTGATATCGCCAGCCTTGTCAGCGACCGCGTCTTTCGCATCGCCGAGTTTGCCTTCTGCACTGTCGGCAAGGTTCGCTGCGCCATCTTTAATATCGCCAGCCTTGTCAGCGACCGCGTCTTTCGCATCGCCGAGTTTGTCTCCTGCACTGTCGGCAAGGTTCGCTGCGCCATCTTTAATGTCACCAGCCTTGTCAGCGACCGCGTCTTTCGCATTGTCGAGTTTGTCTCCTGCACTGTCGGCAAGGTTCGCTGCGCCATCTTTAATGTCACCAGCCTTGTCAGCGACCGCGTCTTTCGCATCGCCGAGTTTGTCTCCTGCACTGTCAGCAAGGTTCGCTGCGCCATCTTTAATGTCGCCAGCCTTGTCAGCGACCGCGTCTTTCGCATCGCCGAGTTTGTCTCCTGCACTGTCGGCAAGGTTCGCTGCGCCATCTTTAATATCGCCAGCCTTGTCAGCGACCGCGTCTTTCGCATCGCCGAGTTTGTCTCCTGCACTGTCGGCAAGGTTCGCTGCGCCATCTTTGATATCGCCAGCTTTGGCGACCGCCGCACCTTTTAAATCTTCTGCTTTATCCATCGCTTTATCCGCGAATTCGCCAGCACTCTCACGCAAGTCGGCTGTTTTTTCCATAGCAACATCCTTCAAATCTCCCGCTTTATCCATTGCTTTTTCAGCAAATTCAGAAGCATTCTCACGCAAATCAGCTGTTTTTTCGAGTGCGACATCCTTTAAATCGCCTGCTTTATCAGCAGCTTTTTCGGCTAAATCTTCCGCAACGTCTTTAACGTCTTCAAGGACATCTTTAGCCTTGTCGATATTTTCAGAACTGAAAATACCTTTGATTGAATTGAGTAGTTTGTTGAGCATGATGTGTCAAAATTTTAAAATGAATCAAGGTGTTTAGTGAAAGAAAATAAATAATTTGCTTCATTATACTTGTTCTTTTTCCCTCTAAAAAAAAGTCTCGTGTAGCTATGGCTATACTTGGGTTTTAAAAATTCTTTAGAAGAAAAAATTACGGTGCATTATGGAACGTGTTATTTAATTTTTTTCACTTATTATTTTGAGTTTACAAAAATAAAAAATTATATGAGCATTTTAGTATGAGTTCCGAAAAATATATCAAGAGAAGTTAGAGTGTGTTGTTTAGAGTCGCTTCATTTCGCAATAACACAAGCAAACACAGGTGCCAACATTGAAGGATTCAATATCTTCAATAAGCAAAATCTTCCATAGAGATTTCTATCATCCCAATAATACATGTCTTAAATTTCTATTCCCTGAAGATCAACTCCTTCTGAACTTGGTTCGTAATGGCTCATCTAAGGCTTTCCGAATCGACGACTTTAACCGTCGCGGGAAAGTACCGAGCCACTTGACGGCTAAACAGGCTGACCTCGAATACTGTAATGGCTGTTTCAGCCGTCAAGTAAATTTTATTTTAATTTTTAATTAAATAAAAATCAGTTACTTATAAATATTTTTTTCATTCCTGCGACGGCTAAAGTCGTCGGTACGGGTATTCGCGGTCAGCCTGTAAAGTCATCAGTACAGTGGCATTTCAAAATAAAATTAAAAATTTGTTCTGCACCCATTCTATAAGGTTTTCGGAAAACCTTATAGAATTTGGGTGAAAGACCAAACTCCACATTAAATAACAATACTTTACACTTTTCTATATGCGACAATTTGAGATGCACTCGATCTTTTTTAACGATATTGGAAAAACATGTATGACACATTAAAAGAAGAACAAGTCAAAATGTTGAATTATTTTTGTGTCACACCTTTTGTTTTTCAGTTTTCAAGAGGTCCAAATACTATTTAAAATAGAGAGTTGATCTGATGTTATTATTTTTTTAAAAAAAAATAATAAGTTCTAATCATCTGAAAATCATTAATTTACTTATTACATAATTTTTTTTTCATTTTTTTTAAAACATTTTTAACACCTCTATGTTACAATTACCTCGCAAATATTTTGTAGCTACATCTTACTCTGTATTCCACCTTTACATTTATTTTTTAATTAACTATTGAGTTTTCAAACTTTAATTTCTGAATTGGGTCATGGCGATATCTATGGCAGTTTTGGATATTTTTGCTTATTACTCTACAATTTTTTTTCATGAAAAAATTAGTTTTTTTATTTAGCATTATTGCTATTGTTTTCGCAAGTTGCGAACAAAAAGAAGTAACAGGTATTGAAGAAACCTTGAATGATTCGTTTGCTGAAGTTTCGCTCAGTGAAGCATCAGAATTGGAGGCTTTTATAGATGCAGAAGAAATTAATGATAGAAGCGTTAGTTTCAACACGCTCAACGAAGCGTTGAAATGTTCAGATTTGAGATCAGCATTATTTTCGGGGCGCAAAACCATTTATGCTCCAACGGATGATGCTTTTGCCAAATTAGGACTTGACGAGAGTAATGTTTGTAGTGCTTTGACGCTTGACCAACTGACTTCGATTTTGCTTTATCACGTAACCGACGATTTTGAATACTTCCTCCAAAATGGCTGTACTACGCAGATAGATGGCAACATTGGTCAGTTGAGTAGAAATGGTTATAAGGTATTTATCAATGATTCCAGAATCATTGCTTCTTTTGCCCAATTCGGTTTTAGTCCTCAATATTTACTCCGCGTACTTGTCATTGATGATGTACTGACACCGCCCGACCAAAACATTGTAGCTACTGCTTCAAGTGTCTCTGATTTTTCTTCACTCGTAGCTGCGGTAGTTGCTGCCGATCCTGCTATTGCTGCGGCTTTGTCTGACGAAGATGCTGTATTCACTGTGTTTGCTCCTACGAATCAGGCTTTTGCCAACTTATTAGACGCACTTGGTTTTCAATCACTCGAAGACCTCGTAAACGGTATCGGTGTTGATAATTTATCTACTGTTTTACTGTATCACGTAGTAGATGGCTGTGCTTTTTCCAACGATTTATCGAACGGATTGAGACTTACTACTTTGCAAGGCGAACAATTGAAAGTGGATTTAAACAACTTGAGTATTATTGATAAAAGTGATACACCTTCACAATTGAATCCTGAAGGTTTGGATATTCTCACGTCAAACGGTATTGTACACACGATTGATAAAGTATTACTTCCTGACGCGATTCTTGACCAGTTGTAATAAATGAACCTTATGTTCAGTAAAATCGACTGAATATCCTTCGTAGATTCTTAGATAATTCTTTGGCAATTCTTGTAATTGTCAAAGAATTTTTTATTTTAGAATTGCTTGTAAATAATTGATTATTAATGATTTATAAAATAAATTAACGAATCACGACTTAATACACTGTTTCACAAATTTATTTACTTTTTTGAGTATTTCTTTTAAAATGACTCTTCACCAAAAAATCCTTAAATACAGTGAGTATTCGCGTCATTTTTGATTCGATTCATTTCAAAATAAACGTCAAAAAATGTAAATAAATTTATAAAACAGTGTACTTAAGGAACACGGGATAAATAAGTTTACCATCTTGAGTAAGTTATTTTGTGCCTCCCCGATAGCTATCGCATACGCGATGACTTAATTTTTTAATATATGATTTTTGATTAATAAAATGTATGATTTTCATTTAAATTTCATAAAAAAACATAGTTTTGAATGGTTTTATCATGAAATTCATAACAAAAATTGACATTGCATTTTTTTACTTTGTTTTTCCTCATAAAATTCACTGATAAAATATGATTTTCTCCTTTTGGGAAGGAAAAACGAAGTAAACAGTAGTAAAAAATCAATTTTATGAATATTTTTCATATACTAAAAAGTTAAGCCTCTGTGTATGCGATAGCTATCGGGATAGGGTATGCGGCTCAATTATCGAAAAAATACAAAAGTTCCATGCATACAAAATATTCCTAAATAAAGTCTAATCTACAATAAACACTCGGACAAATTTGCCTTCAATAATTTGTCCGAGTACTTATTTCACAAGTGTTTTACAATGTCATCTGCGGATGCACGACTTCTATAATCCAAATCAAACTGGGCGAATTTTATCACGCCGTCCTGTCCGATAACGTAAGTTGCCGGTACTGGAAGTTGCGCTTCGGTTTTACCATTATTGAAGGCAATATCGCTTTCAAGTTTTGTCCTGATTTTGTCTTGATAATCATCTGTCACCGAGAATAATCCTTTGTAATCACCAGTCACACTCATATCTACGTCACTCAAGATTGTAAAATCAGTACCCGCCTTTTCGATGGTCTTGGCAATGTTTTCATTGGTTTCTGGCGTAATGGCAATTACCTTCGCACCCCTTGCTACAATCTTCGGCAAATTCTCTTGAAAACCAGATAGGTAGCGAGTACAGACCGGACACCATTGCCCACGATAAAAAATCAAAACAACAGGCTGTTTTTTGAGTTCATCACTTAGGCGCACTGATTCACCTTCAGGACTATTTAATTTAAAATCAGGGGCTTTCATCCCTACTTTTAAACCTTCTGGTCTGCCTTTTTCGAGGTCATAGCCCATGTTTATCCATTTAATATCCGCCTCATTTGAACTTGAATCAGATGTTTTCATTTTAGTATTTTTTTTCGTTGATACCTTTTCTTTTTGAGCTTTTTCAGATGAATTGCAGGAGGTTACTCCTATGACAATTGCGAAAAATAGTATTATTTTTTTCATAAAATATGTTTTGGTATTTACCACTTAAAAACGTGAATAAATCGCACGCTAAGATAGAAGGCATAAGTACATTATTTAATAAATATACGACATTAATTAGAGCATGATCTAAAAATTTAAAATTATGAAATTTGGCTTTAATGACAACTATTAGCAATGATTATTTTTCAGTAATATCAAGTTAGGGATGAAAAGATAATAGACGCTACATCTTCTCCCGATAGCTATACGGTTTTTGCACTGAAAAAAAAATCATAAATAATTGATTATAAATAATTTAAAAATTAATGAAAAATGTATTTTGATGAAAAAACGCTAATTTTGCTTCATTTTAAGAAAAAAAATAAAGTATAAGATTTTGGTTTACATTGAAATACATATTTTTCGCGGTGCAAAAGCCGTATAGCCATCGGGATAGGGTATGCGGCTCAAAATGAGGCTCGATTATCGAAAAAATACAAAAGTTCCATGCATACAAAATATTCCTAAATAAAGTCTAAGGCTTCATTGAAAAAGGGAATTTTTTTGATTGAATTACAATATTAAATTTTTTGTTGACATTTTAAGTACACTTTTGTTGTCAACTTATTTCATGACGGGACATTTATGCGAACCCGTTATCTCTCACCTCAAATAAAACCTCAAACTCCAACCTTCCACAAGTTCCCATGTCCAAAAGATATTACATCACTCAAACCACCCCATCACCCGTTCTTTGTCCCCATCACCTGCCTTGATATGTACAAATTCATTCGTATTACAATCGTAGCGATACTCCTGCGCCCATGATTTGTGATGCTGTTCGAGTGCGCGTACAGCATCAATGATAGTATTGATGTCTGCGTTGGTCATCGTTGGGTGTAGCGAGAGTCGTATCCAACCGGGTTTTTCCGTCAGGTCGCCATCATCAATTTTACAAGTAATACTATCAGAGAAATTTTGCGAGACATTCAACAAATAATGCCCATAAGTACCCGCGCACGAGCAACCGCCACGCACTTGTATGCCATAGCGGTCATTCAGCAGCTTGACACCGAGATTATAATGCAGGTCGTCGATATAAAATGAAATTGCGCCGAGTCGGTCTTCCACATTATCGGCGAGGATATGCAGCGTGGGCATTTGCCGAAAGGCATTAAAAATATCTTGTATCAATTCATGTTCTCGTGCCATGATATTTTCCACGCCCATTTGCTCCTTCAATTGTATGCTCAATGCTGCGCGAATCGTCTGCAAAAAAGCGGGTGTACCGCCATCTTCCCGCGCTTCGATATTGTCTAAAAAACTATGTCCGCCCCACGGGTTGGTCCATTTGACCGTACCACCGCCGGGATTGTCAGGCACTTTATTGGTGTATAATGACGAACAAAAAACCAAGACTCCCGGCGTACCCGGACCACCAAGAAATTTGTGTGGAGAAAAGTAAATTGCGTCCAGTTTTTCAAGCGGATCGTCGGGGTGCATATCAATATTCACATAAGGCGCAGAGCAGGCAAAATCCACAAAACAGTAACCACCCTCCTCGTGCATACGTCGCGCAATCTGGCGATATGGTGCGAAAACACCCGTTACATTAGAGCAAGAAGTGATGGCAGCAATTTTGATTTCGCGGTCTTTATATTGCTCCAACAGCTCCTCAAAATGCGCCATATCGACCAAGCCCTCTGGATTCGGGTGGATGCAAACGACATCGGCGATGGTCTCTATCCACGAGGTCTGATTAGAGTGATGTTCCATGTGCGTGACGAATACAATCGGACGTTTTTCGCGGGGAATGGTGAGATATTTTTCGAGTTTTTCAGACACTTTCAAACCCAAAATACGTTGAAATTTATTGACCACACCCGTCATACCCGAACCCGTCGTCACGATAATATCATGCTCCGTTGCATTGACATGTCGCTTGATGATTTCGCGGGCTTCGTGGTAAGCAATCGTCATCGAAGTTCCCGTGACGGTCGTCTCGGTATGTGTGTTACCGACATAAGGTCCGATGTCATGTTGCATCTTTTCCTCAATCGGAGCATACAATCGCCCACTCGCTATCCAATCTGCATAAAGGATTTTTTTTCTGCCGTAAGGCGTATCAAATTCGGTTTGTTGACCGACAATGTTTTCGCGAAAGTGGGTAAAATGGGTCTTTAAATCGACTTTGGGCGTGGTAATTGTACACATGATAGAAGTATATTTGATTCGATGCAAAATTACTCTTTTTTACATTCAGATGTACATTCGGGTGTTAATAAATCAACAAATTTCGCCTTATTGACAACCTTATTCTTTCTTTTTATATCTAATAAAAATACATTAATTTTGATTTTCTTTATTTTATAAAATGATTTATTTTCAATAAGTGCCAAGTCAGAATTAGGTTTAAATAAAATTTTGGAATTATTTTTCTCACTAATGAGGCAAAAAGAAGCCAAAATTATTTAAAGATAATTCTGACTTGGTACTTCAAAAAAATATTTATGAGATATATTATCACGACTCTTCTGATGTTATGTTGGTCGCTATCCGCTTTTGCACAATCACATGAAGCATGGGCGGCTTATGAAAAAGCCCGCAATCAATACCTCGCCAAAAATTACGATTTTGCGATTCCTTATTTGCAAGAAGCCGTACAACATTCGCCTGAATTTATGGATGCTTACCACTTGCTGGCAGTCTGTTATGATGAACGCGGTGATGTCAAACAGGCATTAGTAAATTACGAAAAAATAATGGCAGAAAAAGATGTTGACGAAAAGGTATGGTATAATGTAGGGCGTTTGTATCTTGCTGATAAACAGAACGAAAAAGCCTTGACTTCCTTTAAAAAAGCGATAGAAATCAATCCCAGTTACAAGAAGCCATTGTATCATATCAATTTGTTGGAAGCTGAAGCTACCGGAGATACTGCCGAGACAAAAGAGGAGGAAACCGACGATGATAATAAGGCATCGGATAGGGATAATGATGTGGTTTTATATACTGCCGTTAATCTATACAAACAAAAAAAATATCAAGAAGCATTGGATGAAACTTACAAAGTGCGAGCTTCGGACGTGAACGCGAAGGTCTTTTATATGCGCGGTATTTGTTTTGAAAAACTCAAAAATAAAAACGCCGCACTTGAAGAGCATAGCAAGGCAGTTGGGATGGATGATACGCACCACGAAGCCCACTCGCGACTCGGTCTTTTGCATTTTAATAAAAATAATTTTGAAGAATCGTACAGCCACTTTACGAGGGCTTATGAATTGAATGGCGAAGACCATGAATTGATGCACTTTGCGGGTAGTTCGGCCTATCATTTGGAACAATATGATGAAACTATCTCATTGCTTACCAAGTACTTAGATGAAAAACCGGAGGATGGAAAAGGACATTATCTACTTGCCGCCGCTTACTCCAAAACGGGTGATGATGCCCGCGCACATCAACATCTTGACACTTCTGCCGACTTAGGATATGCTAAGGCTTTGAGGCGAATTGCAGAGGGTTTTGATGATAATAAAGAGATAGATAATCGTACCACCGAAGAGGAAACAACCATCACCACTACAACGAAACGAATAGGATACACACTCTCCAAAAAACCGGAAGAGGGCGGAAGAAAATTGACAAAAAAAGAACTTAAAGCCGCCAAAAAAAGAGCCAGAAAAGCTCGAAAAGCCAGAAAAAGAAATCAGTAAAGATAGAAGTCAAATTGAACCACGAAGTTCACAAAACATAATTCACGTAAAACAAAGCTAAATACACACAAGTAGTTCATTATCGATTATTTACAAATTATTTGTGTTCTCTATGTTCATTCGATTTTAGTGTTCTTGGTGAACTTAGTAGTAAGTCAAACTAATTATGATAAGTTCATTTGGCGAAATTTGTCCGATTACTTTGTTGGAGAACATCCAGCGTAGCTACGGCTATGCTGAATAACCTCCGCCTCGTACTCGAAAAAATTTCACTCAAAGCAACATATCATAATTAGATTGACTTACTACTGGCATACCCCTTAAATAACTACCCACTAAAATTATGTAAATTACGGTCTTTCTCAAAGCCTTTAAATTTCCAATTTAGAGGTTTAGCAAGACAGCGATTATGATATTTGACATAATCTCTAATTTTAGATTCGAGTTCATTGACAGAAGAATAATTACCATTGGTGACGACATGACGCTGAAGTTTAGCAAACCAATTTTCGATAGGATTGAGCCACGAACA
>Ga0209187_1000591_pt1 | contig 57933 bp, 45 predicted proteins | sample BantaG_FD_187430 | JGI IMG/M metagenome (GOLD analysis project Ga0209187, IMG submission 187430) | Marine algal microbial communities from Bantry Bay, Ireland - BantryBay_4 metaG (SPAdes) (version 2) | ecosystem: Host-associated > Algae > Red algae > Unclassified | place: Bantry Bay, Ireland...
CGCATCTTCATCGTTAATATTATCTATAGATTTATAAGCATTATATACTTTAACAGTTGCGGTTGATTCATTAACAGGGATTGGTTTGAAAAAATCATGGGTCCGGAAAATATTATTTTTATTTTCATCAACCTGTCCCTGATGATGAGCCATAGCTGAAATTAAAAGATAAGGTAAATTATATTTTTGTGCTAATTTTTTTTTATGAAGATTATTTAAAATAATCTTAAAATTACTTTTTGAATTTTTATCTTGTAATTCTGAATATAAATTTCCAAATACTTGGACAATTACTGGATTTTTTAAATCTACAACTGCGCCATTTTCAATCAAAAGTTTTACAACCTCAATGTGTCCTTCTCTCGATGCGTAATACATTGCTCTGTTAGCCTCATCAGCGCCATTTTCAAACATTAATTTTACAATCTCCATATGTCCATTTTCCGCTGCCCAATACATTACAACGTTAAAATCATCTGCGCCATTTTCGATCATAAGTTTTACAATGTCTATATGGCCATTACTAGCTGCCCTCGCCATTGCCACATTAAAATGAGTAGCGCCTTTTTCAATCATTAATTTCACAATATCCATATGCCCACCCTCAGCTGCATCAGTTATTGCATTGTTAAAGTCATCTGCTCCTTTAGATATTAAAAAATTGATAAAATCTATTTTACCAGCTTTTGCTGATTTTTTTAATGCAAAATTTAGCTTCTCTTTATTGGCAAAATTTATTTTTTTTAAAGCAGCTAAATCGCCTTTTTCATAATCAAAGCTTTTATATGTTATCTCGGCTGGTACTACACTTTTGTTCTCTGCCTCTTGAGCCAAAACACTTAACGAAAAAGCAATTGTTAGAATACATACAAATTTATTCATATAAACTTTATCGGAAATATCAGATAATATTTAATACTGAAACAAATATTAAAGTCAAAACATTGAACAAGTAATAAGGCTTTTAATTTTATTAATGAGATTTAATTGCAGGTAGATCATAGCTTTCAAGGACAGTACATTTGGTTCTATCAAGCGCGTTTATTATTTCAAATGCGCGGCTGCCTTTTTCCTTGTCTGTTTCATCATTAGCAATTTGCTTAAGTTTAGGTCTTACTCTTTTTAAAAAATCAGCTAACATATTATTTGAGCAAAATGATTCACTTATATTACTACTAACATTAGTAATTGAACCAGTTCCTTTTTCTAAATACTCAAGGTAGGTGTTTCTTTCAAACATTGCCGTTAGTGTATCGTCATAAGAATTTGCATCCTTTTTTTTCATGTGTTGTAGAGCTTTTGCTTTTACGCTGTTATAAGATCTGGAGTCTAATTTTTTTGCAAGCTCTGCTTTATGAGCAGTTTTTAATTTAGTGATTTCATTATCACTTATGCCAATATTTTTTAAAGATTCAAGAAGTAAATTTAAACTTTCCTGACTTGCAACTAATGGGGAGTTAATTACAACCCCTGATACATACTCATAAGCTTTATCCTTATTAAGCTTTGATAACTCACTAACTAAATAAGATTTTAGCCACTGCTTTTGTGGAGCGCCAATGTTTTCCACTGCTGAAAGAGCGGATAAAAGTAGTGGAAAAAATTCTATAGGATCATTACGCCTTAGTTTATCGAACAAACCATCGTTTAATCCTGACCTTCCAACAATTGAACTTTGTTTTAAATAGTCATCATTCTCAAGAAGCAATTGTAAAAAAGCTGCTTTTTTCAAGGCTGCATCTTCATCGTTAATATTATTTATAGACTTGTAAGCATTATATACTTTAACAGTTGCGATTGATTCATTAACTGGGATTGGTTTGAAAAAATCATGGGTCCGGAAAATATTATTTTTATTTTCATCAACCTGTCCCTGATGATGAGCCATAGCTGAGATTAAACGATATGATAGATTATATTTTTGGGCTAATTTTTTTTTATGAAGATTATTTAAAATAATCTTAAAATTATTTTTTGATTTTTTATCTTGTAATTCTGAATGTAAAATTTTGAATACTTTTGCAAATACTGGACTTTCTAAATCTATATCAGCACCATTTTCTATCATAAGTTTCACAATGTCCGTATGTCCACCATAAGCTGCCCATAGCATTACTATAACAAAATCATCCGCGCCATTTTCAATCATAAGTTTCACAATGTCAATGTGACCGCCTCGCGCTGCCCGCTGCATTATATCGTTAAAATTATCTGCGCCATTTTCAATCATAAGTTTCACAATGTCAATGTGACCGCCTTCAGCTGCATAAGCCATTGTCCAATTAAAATTATCTGCGCCTTTAGCAATCATAAGTTTCACAATGTCCGTATGTCCACCATAAGCTGCATCAGCCATTGCACTATTAAAATTATCTGCGCCTTTAGATATTAAAAAATTGATAAAATCTTTTTTGCCTGAGCTTGCAGATTTTTTTAAAGCAAAATTTAGCTGCCTTGGGTTATCAAGCTTTAATGTTTTTAAAGCAGCTAAATCGCCTTTTTCATAATCAAAACTTTTATATGTTATCTCGGCTGGTACTACACTTTTGTTCACAGGCTCTTGAGCAAAAACACTTAACGAAAAAGCAATTATTATGATACATACAAATTTATTCATATACGCTCTATCGGAAGTATAAGATAATATTTGATACTGAAAAACATATCTTAAAGTCAAAAGATTGAAAAAGTAATGTATACAACTTTGTAGGGTATAAGGTTTTTAATTAAAAAACAGATAGCAATTATATCTTATATATTAGCAGGAGCAATTGTTGTGCAATTTGGTTGATCAGTGGACATAATAACTACATGCTGGATGTTTACATGTTCAGGCTGCGTAAGGATCCATTTGCAGGTGCTGGCAACGTTATCCGCAGATAATGGCCTGAAGCCTTGGTAAACTTTAGAAGCTTTTTCTTTATCCCCCTTAAAGCGAACTTCAGAAAATTCTGTTTCAACCCTACCAGGGGCGACAGAAGAAACTCTAATATTTTTACCAGCTACATCCATTCTTAAAGCTTCGGTAATCATATGAACTGCAGCTTTTGTTGCACAATATACAGTTCCGCCTTTATAACCTACATGACCAGCAATAGACCCAAGATTTAATATATGACCTTTAGACCTTTTAATAAAATGTGGGATTATTAATCTACTAAGATGTAATAACGACTTTATATTTACATCTAGCATTATATCAACATCAGCTTTTTCATATTGCTCAAGCGATTCTGCCCCAAGAGCAAGACCAGCATTATTAATTAGGCCATCACAATCTTTGATAAATCCACTATGCTTTTTAAATAAATCTTCTATTTCATTAGTATTGGCTAAATCTACCGGACATGGAGTAATTAATTGATTTTTAGCTAACTCTAAGAGTTTTTTCTCTCTTCTAGCAACTGCTAATACCTCATGGTTTTCTGCTGTTAATTGCTTAACTAAGGCTAAACCAATACCACTTGATGCTCCGGTTACTATGAATTTCATAAAAAAAATATAGCCTTAAACTATACATACTGGCAAATTTATCTAAAATTGAGTGGCTTATATATCAAAATTGTTTTCACAATAATCTAACTGAGATTCAATGTCTTTAAATTGCTTTAATACAGGAGCTTTACCTTCGTTTTTGCCAACACGCTCTTTGAAATGCAATAATTTGAAGCTTTTCTTTAAATTTGCTAATTTTTTATTTCTTGAAAAAAGGTCTAAATTTACAATGTTTAATAAAACTTCTAAACCATTAATAAATCCAAGTTTATTTGTAGACAAAACCAAACACTCTGCATGAGGAACTAGTTTTTTATCATCATTAAAAGATGCATTTAAATATTTTATCAAGGTTTCTCGCTCATCTTTACATTGTGCTAAATCTTCAAAAACAAGCCGATCATCACCACGCCACTTCATTCTTCCATCTCGATAGAAAAAGCTAAAGTGACCTTTTAAGCGTGGAAAAGTGTACTTTTTACACTCAGTAATTTGTGGATATTCTTCTTCTCCGTATGTATGCCAGGGAATTAAGACAGGCTCTATATCCTTGAGAACTTCAATTGTTTTATTGGATTTTTCTGTAGCTTCTTCATTGGCTACATTTCTTGTTTCAGAAAATGAGCTACAACCAAAATTAGGCAGATATAATAAAAATCCTATAAAAAACAAATTGACTAATTTAATATTTGAAAACTTAACCATCTACTTAAACAATAGCAATTAGAGTGAATTATGCAAAATAATTCACTCTAAATTTTAATTAATTTATCTTAATTTTCTTCGATAATTCCAGTTAAACATATGTGATCTTCAGTTACAGGTTCTTTTTCTTCAACAACAGGTACAGATGTAATTTCTGTATTTAATAACGTTAGAACATCTAATTGTTTTGCATCTACAACGAGACCAGTAATTTTACTATTTACAGCACCAGTTGCTTTTAAATGCCTTTTTATATCTTCATTGTTAATTGTTTTATTATCATCTTTTAGCTTTTGGATTAGCAATGAAACTGCTCCAGCCACTACAGGTGCAGCTTGAGAGGTTCCACACTCTTCAATATATTTATCTCCAGGAGCAGTTGATATTAAACCTCTAATATCACTACTAACCGTTACTTCTTCTCCATCAATTATTTGAGTTTGGACAGAGTATAAATGGCAACCAGGAGCTGCTATTTCCACAACACTATCACTAAAATTAGAGAACGTTGATGGAAAACTATCTAATGAATCAATTGAAGATACAGCAATAGCACCAGGATAATAAAAAGAAAGTGAAGCAGGAGAATCAAAATCTGGTGAGTTTCTATCAGATGAGATAATTTTTTCTTTATTACCAGCTGCAATAATTACAACAACATTTCTGCTAGTTGCGTAAGCAACAGCTGCCTCTAAGCTAGGGCTATAACCCGCATGACCTAAACTTAAATTTATAACATCCGCGCCATTATCTGTAGCGTATCTAACTGCATTTTCTGTATTAGAATTAGGGGCACCAGTAAATCTACCAAAAACATTAAGAGCCATAATTTTAGCTCTTCCATTTACTCCACGAATTCCTATGCCGTTGTTTGATCTAGCTGCTGCTAATCCTGCTACATGTGTTCCATGAGAACTTTCTTCAAATGCTGGAAAAGCATTGTTATTATTTTCTGCAAAGTTATATCCCATACAATCATCAATATAACCATTGCCATCATCATCAATACCATTTTTATGTTTTGCTATACCATTTGAGTCGTTACCCATTTCTCCAGGATTAAACCAAGCATTGTCTTTAATATCTTCGTGCAGTAAATCTACACCACTGTCTATTATTGCAATAATTGTATCGCCACCAAAATCATCATCTAAATTAAGAGTTTCAATTGCATCATCTAATCTAATTGTATTTAATTGTTTTTGTTCATTTATAAGTAGATCATCCCCTAAACTATCTCTTTTTAGGATAAAAACCGGACTTAACCTAATAATACATGGATCATTTTGAATTAGCTGCTCCATATTGTTATTCATAACATATTTAGAGTTTATTTTTATTTTATAAGATCTAATACCTATTTGTTTTTTTACTTGTGAATCGGTCATTTCAGTTAAAAATTCACTAGTGCAATTATCTGCAACTTCTAAATTAACTTCAACATCTTCATCCACAGCTTGACCTCTACTAATTTGTACAAGCTTAGATTTTTCTAAGTTTTGCCTAATTCTGCTATCTACTTTTTTATCGTTATCATCTATAGTTGGCTGCTCTGACTTAGATGAATCATTACCTAGTACAGCATCTGAACCAATTTTAAAACTTTGTTTACCACAACTTACAACCATTAATACTAATAATATATATACTCTCATTATTTAAACCCCTTTTGATTATCTAAATTATTAATCGTCAGAATTCCATCAAACTTTAGTGAATTGTATTAGTTTTTAATTAATATTAAGAATTAACCTAAACTTTATAAACTAAATTGGATGGTTTAAAACTCGGCCGCATTTAGATTCAACATTAATCATGTAGGCTAATATTTTACTATCCTTGTTTAGTACTAATGTATGCTTATTTAAGGATTGCTCGTTGCACCATTGCTTACTCCAAATACCATTATTTAATAATTTTTCTTGTTCAAGAGTAGTAATCTTTACCGAATCAAATACTTTAAGCAATGATTTGTTAAATAATTTTAAATGTTTTTTTTCTTTGGGAATTGCTGATAATTCAAAATCACCTATAGATACTCGGTTTAAAGATAAAAGCATTCCTTTAAAATTAACAATCTCTTTGCCCCAGTCTCTGGCTAAACTTCTAATATATGTTCCTGTAGATACTTTAATTGAAAAATTCCAAACTACTATTGGTATATTATTTAGCTTTTGATTTTCGTAACTTTTATGAAAGGCAGAATGTATAATAATATTTTTAGACTTTATATTAAAATCTATGTTTTTTCTTGCAAGCTTATATGCTCTTTGACCATCAATTTTAACTGCTGAATACTTTGGTGGAATTTGTTGATGCTTACCAATTTTTTCTTGTAAAAAGTTTATGAAAAACTCATTAGATAATTTATCGTAATTGAGCCTATCTTTTGGAAATAAAAACTCTGCCTCTGAATCGAAGGTCTCCGTAGTTGCACCCAAAATCATTTTTACTTCATATGTTTTATCTAAACCAGTTAAAGGGGCTAACAATTTTGTTCCCTCTTCAATACCCACTAATAATAATCCAGTAGCAAATGGGTCCAAGGTTCCGCAATGACCAATATTTTTACGCAAGTGTTTAGTAAAGCCAAGGGATAACTTAAAATTTGCTAATGCTTTTTGACTAGAAACGCTAGCTGGCTTTCTAAGTAAATATATTCCATCATGTTTCATATTTATAAACTTCTTAACTCAAATAATAAATGCTTGTTTTTATGTTTAATTGCTCCGTTGGTTAAAACAGTTTTCTTGCGAGAATAAATTTCAATAAGATTTAGATGCTCAAAAAGACTTAATGCTCTTCCATCTAAATGCTTTGCTAATGCTTTAATTCTCCAAAAGTCCATACAGTTATATAATCTAGATAATTGATCTTTATGACCACCATATTTAATTACTAATTTGTCAGGACAAAAATAAAAATTAAAATATTTAGCTATTCTTAACCACATATCATAATCTTCGCAAACTAAAAATTTTTGATCAAACAGACCAACTTTATCGAAGACATCTTTATGAATTATTATACTAGATGGAGATACCACACAAAAATTTAAGCAGCTATTAAATATTCTACCAGCAGGTTTTGTATGTTTTTTATGAGGATTTAGATTTTTACCATTTAGAATCCATCTTTCATCAGTATGAACAACTTTTATATTAGAATTTCTCTTAATTAGCTCTAGTTGCATCTGTATTTTTTCTGGATGCCACCGATCATCACTATCACAAAAAGCTATATATTTATTTTTAGCTTTGGAAATGCCAATATTTCTGGCAGCTGAAACTCCCAAATTGTTGACTAGCTCAATTATTTGTAAATTATCTTTACTATATCTATTTTCTAGCTGGTGCAAAAAACCACTGTCCCCGCTCCCATCGTCGACTAAGATAACTTCATTTATTTGGTAAGTTTGACTAAAAACTGAATCCAGGCATTCGATAATAAATTTTGGCCTTTTATAATATGGTATTACTACTGAAACATCGATCATAAAATATTTAAATACTCCATTTTTGAAAAGCCGATTAAAGAACAATTTATGTTTTCTTCCGAATTAACAAAATTAAAAGCTTCTGAAGTGATAGATTTAGTAGTTACTAATTGCTGTTTATAAGCTTTTTCCTTTTGGCTAAACCAAGTTTTCTTCCTTCGAACATCAGCTTTATCAAAACTATGTTTAAAATTATCAGTAAATAATCCTTGATGAAAAGTCCCCCAAGAGATAGTTCCATGGCCGATTTTTTTTGCTTGGGCAAAAACTTCTATATCGTTGTAAAGCAAATTAAATTTATTTTGTATTACAATAGGAAATTCTACATGCTGCAAAACAGCTAAATCATCAATAGCAATATTACATATACCTAATGTTTTAATCTTACCTTTTTCTACCTGGCGTGAAAGTTCTTCAAGTAAAGATAATAAACTGTGTTTACCACATGGTTGATGTATAAAATATATATCAATATAATCTTGTTTTAAGCGGACCAAAGACTCATCTAACATTTTGATTAAATTTACTGGGGAATTATCATGATTAATCCGGCCTGTAAATTGACCGCTTTTATGCCAACCTAATCCCCCTTTGGTGGAAATAACTACTTTGTCTCTTTTTTCTTTAACAAATTTTCCAAATAACTTCTCAGAATTCCCAAATCCATACATTGGAGCAGTATCAAAAATATTCACCCCCTTCTCAAAGGCTTTTTCTAATAAAGCAATAGCCTGCCTATCGCTTATTGGACCAAAACTATAGCCTCCCGAGCTACCACTTATTGCTGCTCCTCCAAAACCAATTTTAGAAACATTTAAGCCTGTTAAGCCTAATTTTTGATAAATCACTGAAGTTATACGTATATAATATCTACTTAATACCAGCAACTATATTCTGTTTGGCAATTGCAGCTAAAAGTGTAATATTACCCATTGTGATATTACTGTGTTTTGCTCATGCTGGTGAGGCTAGAGTATTTATCAAGAATCTAAATATGGCCTGGGATAAACCAAGCCAAACATACAAAAACAATAAGTATATTTTATTAATAACCGGAGAGGGAATATATAAATCCATATTCAATCTGAGTGTTCTGTTAACAAAAGAGAATTCAATTACAGAAATTGTTAACTTGGGAATTGCTGGCTCCATGAATAGTAACCTAGCGCTCAATCAAATAATCCCAATTGCCTGCAGTTATAATTTTTCAAGCTCAGAACCTAACTTTGAAAGTTTTCTGATAAATCATAATAGCAAATTTAATTGTTTATCTGTCAGCAGAAAAATTGATAAAAGCAATTATCATAAATCAATGGAATATTTTGGTACGATTATTGACATGGAATTATGGGGACTTTGTTTCGTTGCTAAGCAATTTAACCTGCCAATAAATTCCTATAAATTAATTTCAGATTATACTACTTGTGAAAACAATACTCAGACAATTATTTCAAATTCTTCTAGTTATTCTCACATGCTGTTTGATTACTTTAAAAAACAAAATTGTATAACTAAAAAATTTGTACCTACAAATAACATTAAAGATATATTCAATGACAAGAAGTTTTACTTCACTCAATCACAAAAAAGAATAGTCGACAATATAATAACCCATCAATTACCTGACAATTTTGAATTAGCCATTCAAGAATTAAAACTAAAAGCTTATCCACCCAAAAAAAGAACTAAACTACTAATTAATAAATTTTCCTCAAGTAACATCAGCTTAAACAAAGAGTAGACAAAATGTTTCAAAGATTATTTGTTGAAAAAGCAATTGCCAACCAAGCTAGAACAAAAAAAATCATTAATAATTTTAAACATCTGCCAATTATAGAGATTGATAATTACCAAGATGTTTTTGAAAAAGTGAGAAAACCTTACTTATTAAAAAGAAGCCAATTAGACCTATTTTTAGCTCATAAAAAAGGCAGCCTTGTTAAACAAACTCCACCTGCTTATGGAGTGAAAAACGAACCACATTATTATTTCATTCATCAATACAACTGTGTATATGAATGCGACTACTGCTATTTGCAAGGTTATTTTCGTTCTCCTGATATAGTGCTATTTCTAAACTATGAAGAGATAATTAGCGAAATTGATAAAGTTGTTAAAAATCACCAAAATCAAAAGATTTGGTTTCATGCCGGGGAATTTTCTGACTCACTAGCACTAAGTAATTTAACTAATGAATGGCCACTTTATTTTAATTACTTTAAAAACAATCCCAATGCTTTTTTAGAGATACGCACTAAAGCAATTAATATAAACCCAATTAAAAACTTACAGCCAAGTAAAAATATTGTAATTAGCTTTTCCTTATCTACCGAACCACAAGCAAAAAACCACGATATTAAAACTCCAAGTGTCCGTAATAGAATTAATGCTATAGAAAAACTTGCCAATCTAGGTTTTAAAATTGGTGTTCATTTTGATCCAATAATTTATAGCCAAGATTGGCAAAAAGATTTTATGAGTGTTTGTCATAAATTATTTAAAAATATTAACCCCTCATCAATAGAATATATATCTATAGGGGTAATTAGATTCTCAAAAAGTGCTTATAAGTGTTATAAAACAAATTATCCAAATTCTAATTTTCACACACAGGAAATAAATATATCTAACAATAATCAAATAAAATATCATCAAGAAATGAGATTTAAACTACTAAAGTTTGCCGAAGAGGTATTAGCTAAATATCTACCCAAAGATAGAGTATATCGCTGTATGGAGGAATAAACTTATTTTAAAATAGGAGCAAAGTTGTTAATACACAGTAAAGAACTTTTAAGCTCTATATTTCTTGCTAAGATAGAGCAAAAGGACTGAAATGTAGCACAAATGAAAAATAAACACTTTATTTTAGTAATCATTTCATTGATCTTATCTAGCTTTAGTGAATTAGGGTTTTGTGAAGAATTAACTATAAAAGAATCTTTTAATCGAACACTTAATTCCCTTGGTGAGGGCAATTTTCAGCAAAGAAAACTCCATAGAGCTAATTTTTCAAAAACCCTAATACTAATAATAAACAGCGAAAAGCTTAATGACTTAATTCCAGAATTACTAAAAGTTAAAACTCATTCTGATCCAGAAATACGGTATCAGGCTTTAAAAATTATTTATAAACTTTTTTCTAACAAAGAAACAACTACCGAGGCTATAAAATTTGTAGTTGCCGGATCAAAACATAAAAAAGAATTTTTATTGAAAAATTACGGAATTACAAATCACTTAACTTTTCTAAAAAATATTTCACTAAATGATAAAATAGCTGAAGATGAAGAAATTTTGCTTGAGTTTTTCACCCTGTATTTAGCTAATCACTTAATTGAGGTTCCAGCTAAGAAAGAATCTGCCAAAAAGACTATTATGGTAGATATTCTATTTGAAATAACTAACTGTATCTCCAAAATTTCTGACCCCTATCTTTACTCTAACAATATTCTACCATTTACTACATATAATAACTCCAGCAAAATTATTACACTATTTCACCAATATAATCCTGATAAGTTTGCAAGTTCTATAGAAATATTTTTTGGCAAAAGCAATAATGCTACTGCTTTTATTAACTATATACGAAACTCTGATGAGCTACAAAAAAATATTGTTTTCATAAATTCTTTTGCCCAGTTTATAAATAACAAAGCAAAAAAAGACCTAGTCTTCGTAGAAGGCTATATTTCAGATATAATAAATATTTTTAATAAAATAAAAAAAGTAGACATGATCTCAGAGGGCTTAGTTTTATTGTTGTCAGCATATCCAATCCAAAGAACCACACATAAATCCTCATTAGCAATTCAATGCTTAATTAATAATTTCGATGATATTAAACAATTAGAAGGATTTGATAAAGCAATTCCTAATCTTTTAAAAATAATACAAGCAACTGAAAAAAACATTATTGAACTTAGTACACCCATTAAAGTATTTGAATTAATTAGTAAGTATGCTGAATCAGATCAATCTGAACAGATTAAGCAATTACTAGCATCAACTGAAATTGACTATAAAGAACCCCAAGAAGTTTCACATTATCTTTTGATTTATTGTTTATATATTAATATTTTTAAAATATTTAATCCTGAAAACCCTGAAAAAATTGAAACTATTGTGGATGATTTTATTAACAATGATCTGAAGAAATTTTTTATACCAACTTATAGCAAAGAAATAACCGATCGAAACCTTAGTAAATTTAGATTAATATTTACAAATATTGCCAATTACCAACTTTTATTTCTTAGCAGAATCTTAATTAACACCAATAATGGCCAAAAAATCTTAACTACAATTCTCCAAGATAAAGATTCCTTAAATTTAACTTTTAATGAATTAATACAGTTAGCTAAATTTCTTAATCTAAACAAAGAAGCTCTCTCTAAAAATAGCCTAGAGCAATTTAATGGTTTCTTAGAAATATCTCCAGAAATAAAAAAAGCTTTATAACCCATGAAAATAGCATTTAAGCTATTTTAAGGACATAAATAGTTGAATAATTTAGAGATTATCATATAATTCCGACAGAAATGTATAATAAATCTATCTTTATTGTCCTAGGAATAATATTCACCTCATTTGTCTTTACTGCTGAATTTAATGTTAAAAATTTTAAAAAAAGTTTAGACTCTATTGGGACTGGAAATTACAAGCAAAGAAAAGAGAATAGATTAAGCTTTACAAAACTAATACTTGATATCGTTAATAGTGACTCACCTAATATTTTAATTGATGGAATAGATGAATTTAGCAAGCACCCAGATCCAGAAGTCAGGTATCAATCAAGAAAAATTCTTAATGAATTATTTACTAAAAAAGAATTTACTAATGAGGCAATAAGACTTGTTGTATCAGCAAGCAATCTTAGCAAAGAATTCTATTTAAAACACCAAACTTTTGAATTCCATAAAAACTTTTTAGCAATAATTTCTACACAAGATAAATTAAATTTAAACGAAAATACTTTAAATGATTTTTTTATATTCTACTTACAAAACCACATTGTTGAATATAAACCTGCTCTTGATGGACAAGAAATAGAAAAAACCAGTATTTTACTTTATATTATGAAATGCATAAACTCTCATGCTAATGTTTACAATTTTATTGATCTAATAGTCAAAGATACCTCTTTTAATGACTCTGAAGAAATTGTAAAATTTTTATTCAAGGCTAGCCCGCAAGATTTTTTCAAATATACAGAATATTTTTTTTTAAACAATTATTTAAGATCATATTTTTACTCAACAGTTGACAAAATAATAAATATAGAAAAAAAATATCCAGGCTTTGAAGCCTATATCCAGAAATATATAAATAGTATACCAGAAGAAAAATATTATATAATAACTGATCACTTTGAAGAGCTAATTAACTTATTTATTAAAATAAATAAGTTAAACTTAATTGAAGATAAAATTGTCACTTTACTAGCATCAAGGTCTGAAGATATGTTAACAAGAAAAAATAGAATGATTTCTGCGCTCTATAATAAAAGCTCCAAAATAGAAAAAATTAATAATTTTGATACCATAGTACCAGATTTGATTAAAATTATAGCAGATAACAAACAAAATAATCACATTTTACTAAGCATTGTTGATATATACCCTCTTAAATTAATCTTTAAGTATTCCAATGAAGACCCATCAAATAAAATAAAAAAATTACAAGAATCCCTTTACGATCTAAGCAACATAAAATCGGTAGCAAAATATTTAATGATTACAAATGAATATATAAATATATACAAAAAATTTAATCCAGTTGATAAAACTCATATACCTAAATTAGTCCATAAATTTATTAACACTGAACTTAAAGAATTTTTCTTGAAAACATATAGCAAAGACGTAATCAGACTTGAGGAAAATTATTATTTTTATTTTGGACTACAAAAAGCTGTTAACGGCCAACTTTACTATCTAAATAGGATATTAAGCAACACAGAAACAGGTAAAAACATATTGGTAACACTTCTATCAGACAGAGACTCCTTGAATTTATCTCGTGACGAAATATCTCAACAATTTAAATATGTAAAATCTATCAAAGATCAATTATCTGAAGAACAACTTGAATCTTTTAATGAGTTTGCAATAACAAATCAAACTATTAGTAAGGAAATAATTAATAAATAAAAAATAATTTTTTTATTTATTAATACAATCAGGTTAATTTAATGATAAAATAACTAAGAGAAGTCAGAGACCTTTTTATGTTGGAACTTGAATATTTATACTTAATTTTATTTGCCCTTTTGCTTTTATTACCTACATTTTTGATAAGATTAAAAATCCCAGTGGGAATTACTTGTTTTGTTATTGGGGTAGTTTTTGGGTATTTTGGGTATTTCTCTGGAGACCCCTTGGTAACAATCCTTTCTCAACTAGGAATTACTTCACTCTTCCTTTTTGCCGGCATGGAAGTAGACATTAATGAGCTTAAGCAAGATTCAAAAACAATATGTTTTTACTTATTAAAATCTACCGGACTAGTTGTTATCTCTTCTTTCTTTTTTAATGAATTCTTTGGCATAGACTATCGGGCAGCCTTAATTTTTTCAACTGCATTATTTACTCCTAGCGCAGGATTTATTCTAAGTTCAATGGGTAGATATGATTTTAATGAAAAAGAAAGATATTGGATTAAAGTTAAAGCAATATCTAAAGAAATTGTTTCTATTTTGATTCTATTTTTTGCTTTAAAATCTGACAGTCTAAAAACCCTGGCTACTTCAAATGGCCTATTGTTATTGTTAATTGCTGTACTTCCTTTTGTATTCATGTTCTTTTTAAAATTCTTAGCCCCATATGCAGCACAATCTGAGGTTACTTTCTTAGTTTTCTTGGCTCTTATATGTGGGATTTTTACCAAAAAAATTGGGGCCTACTATTTAGTGGGAGCCTTTATTGCCGGGGTTGTTGCTGGCCAATTTAAACACTTTAGCAAAGGAAAGCAATCACACAGAATCTTAGATTCTTTAAGTGCTTTTTATGGAATTTTTGTACCCTTTTACTTTTTCAAAGCTGGATTAGGCATTAAAATGTCCTACTTTAGCGGAAAAGCCATACTACTTGGATTAGGGCTTTTTGTAATAATCAGCTTAATAAGAGTCCTTAGTAACTACTTAAATATTAAATTATTTATCAAAGGCATAATAATTGAAAGAAGGAATATTGCTTATTCTCTTTTGCCAACTTTTATATTTGGATTAGTTATTGTTGATATCTTAAGTGATCCAAAATTTAATATTCCAGAATATTTACTAGGAGCTTTAATTATTTATACAGTCTCAACTAGTATATTACCTGGCTTAATGTTCAAGGGATCAGTGAAGAATTTAACTTCATCTAGTTCCAAAATTAAAGAGCCAGAAATCCAAACTCAAGTAGATCATGAAATTGATTAAACTTATTAAATAGTCCCTTATAATAGATATTTTCTAGTAGATTTCTCTTAAAACGCCTTTAGCACGACCAAAACACTTGAAATTTATATAGGCATGCTATTAGTATATAATGTATATGAGCAACTTAAGAGAATTCAATGTAGATAGCTTATCTTACAACCAAGTTGGTCCTACAACTTCTAGCCCATCTAAAGACCAAGATTCAAAATCTAATATTAGAGAAAGTAGTAATCAAATTTCAGCTAGTAAAAGTACTAGAAATAACTTTGTTTCAAACCTTCCCTACATACCTATAAAAAAAACAGTAACTCAAAAAGCACCTCGTATTAACCCAAACAAGCAGCCATTAGAAAAGCTTTGGAAAAACTGGAAGCAAGAATTAGTTGAAAAAACCAACTTACCAGATAGTGGTAAAGCTTTTACAAAAACATTAACACCTACCACCGTAGTAAGAAAAGATAACAACATTGAACAAAAGCAAGTATCAATCACTACCAATAACAAATCTGTAAGTTCTGAGGCTACTGGAACATGGATTGATGATCTTGCTATTGAAGAAAGACAAATGGAAGAACAAGGAGTGGTGGACTACTCTCACCATTTTCAAAAACATAAATTAATTCAAAATCAAACTTTTGAATTTCAAAAAAAAATTCATCTAAAATTAACTATGTTAATTGAAAAGTTTAACGAAATACGACATAGTCCACAAAACAGTATTAAAATTTATGGTATTTCTGGTTCTGATAACGACTTTATGCTTTTTAGAAACGGTGTAAAACTTGTAATATCCAGCCAACAAGCTGGTAAAATTCAATTTACCTTTAATCAATATATTGGCCAAACATTTTCCTCAAACTCCAGTAGACCACTGTTTATTGAAGCAAGCTGGGGTGCATTTGAACAGCTAGTTTGGAACTACAAAGGAGAAAGAGTAAACATTGATGAAACTGTAAGGTTTTTTCTAGCTGAATTTGTTAGACAAAGCGCCAGATAAATAATCAGTTTACATATTCCAATTTAATAGGTGGTTATCGTCTATATCTAATGAAGTAATTTTTGCTTCAGACAAAAAATCAATTTTTGAACTTTTAATATATTCGCTAAATATTTTTGGCCATTCTACAAAAATTAGTTTTAGCTTATCTTCGTATTCTACCAAACCGAGATTTTTTATATCAGCCACACTATCCATGCGATAACAATCAATATGAACTACTCCCCCAAGAGAAGCTTGATAATGATACATTTTCAAAAAAGATGGACTAAGAATATCCTGTGGATCAAAACCTATCTGACTCATAAAGGCTTTAACAAAAGAAGTTTTTCCAGACCCTAAATTACCGGTTAGATAAACAATGTGTAAACCATCCACATCCAAAATATCTGCCAATAATTTTTTGGCCTCGGTAGTAAAGTACACAATAATATTTAAGTAGATTTAATTTAAATATTTACTGACTTTTTAATAACATCAGACAACTCATTAGCAACAGAATTAATTACTTTTGAGCTTTCGCCTTCAACCATCACTCTACACAATGGCTCAGTTCCTGAGTACCTAACTAAAACTCTACCCTTGTCCTTAAGAATATTTTTACCATTTAAGATCGCTGCTTGAACATTCTTCAATCCCTCAAGTGGAGGTTTGTGAGTTACTTTGATATTTTTTAAAACCTGGGGTAATGGATCCATTACCTTTTTTAATTGTGATATTTTTTTTCCTGTTTTCTTAATCACTGCAAGTAAATTTAGGGCGGCAATCAACCCATCTCCTGTGCTATTAAATTCCGAAAATACGATATGGCCTGATTGTTCACCGCCAAGAGTAAAACCGTGCTTTTTCATTGCGTTTACTACTGAACGATCCCCAATTTCCTTGGAGTAGTGAATTTTAATCCCATTTTTTCGTAACGCTAATTCTAAACCCATATTACTCATTCTGGTTACAACTAAAGTGTCTTTATATAATCTTCCCTCATTTTTTAAATGAATTGCTAATATCGCTAGTAACTGGTCACCATCTAATAGTTCTCCATTTTCATCTGAAACCACAATTCTATCTGCATCGCCATCTAAAGCAAAACCAATATCGGCTCTCATGTGAGAAACCTTTTCACACATTTTTTGGGGATAAAGTGCCCCGCATTTTTCGTTAATATTTGTTCCATTGGGCTCAATCCCAAATGTTATTACCTCAGCATTTAATTCATTAAAAACTCTTGGTGCACACGAGTAAGCTGCACCGTTGGCACAATCCAAAATTATTCTAAATCCTGATAAGTCTATTTCTTCAGGAAAAGAATTTTTAACGGTAACAATATATCTTCCCATTACATCATCAATTCTTCTGGCAGGACCAAGATTTTCATGAGTAGGCAGATGAGAAAGCCAATTTTTTTTCAAAATTAAATCTTCAATTTCTGCCTCTTCTTGATCATTTAACTTAAAACCATCATGACCAAAAATTTTAATTCCATTGTATTCGTAAGAATTATGACTAGCACTAACCATTATCCCAGCATCTGCTCTCATACTTCTAGTTAAATAAGCAACTCCTGGTGTTGGCATAGGGCCTAAAAGCAATGCTTTTCCTCCTAAGCTAGTAATTCCGGCAGCCAAAGCCAATTCAAACATATAACTGCTTCTTCTGGTGTCTTTACCAATTAAAATTAAAGTTTGATTATCAATTCTTTTGCTTTTACCAGCAAAATATTCCTTTACTGCTCTACCAACATTTAATGCTAAATCAGCTGTTAAAGGCTCAACATTGGCCACTCCCCTGATTCCATCTGTACCAAATAATTTTTTAGGGCTCATATTTTTTATCTTCCTCTATCTCCTGGAATATATACGTCCACTTCCTTTGGACTTCTATCTAAAACTTGAATTTCTGGTGGAATTTTCCAAGACAATGGAACTTTAAATCTACCCGAAATTAATTTTTCTAATTCTACCCAAACTTGAAAATTTTTTTTATTCAAATTATCAATAACTTCTCCAGAGCCCTCTAATAATAAATCTACTTTTCCTGGAGACAAGACAATTCTTCTTCTTAAATGGTTGATAATACTACTACCACTATTAGAAGTTGGTGATTTTAACCTAACAGTAAGTGGCAAATCTTTAATCCAAATACTTTTTAGATTTCCTTCAAGCTCTGCAGTTACCCGTACTTGTGAGCTCTCTCCAGGAACTAAAGTTAAACCATCTAGTATTTTTTCATCGATATTGATATTAAACTCTTGGTTTAAATCTGCCGGAGATAGTTTTATTGTTCCAATAGTTAAATTCTCCAAAGCTTGAAGTCTAGACCTTGGCCCCTTTAAAGTTATTGTACTAGGACTTAGAACTACACTTTTAACTTTAAATCCTTTTGGTAACTTTCCTTCAAAACTTACCTGCATAGGAACACTTTTAGTATTTAATAAATCCAATGAAGCATTTAGCAATGATGGCACTACCGAAACAACTTGTAATGGACGATCTAAACTTTTTCTAACTTTTTCCAATAATGAATATTGATAAGTACCCGTAATTTTTTCATCAATAACAATATTTAATTTCTGAGGTTTCTTTTCTAAATCATCCACAAAAACTTTTGGGCCCCTAACTACAGCCTGTAATTTAGTTGGGACTTTATTAACTAAGGCCAGCTGATTACTTACTTTATAAGTTAAATTATATTCAACAGTTTGTTCTTCTTTAGCTCCACCTCTGATAATCCACCAAAGTAAAAAAGCAATAAGGATTGACAATGCTCTATAGAACCAAAAATCCCCATATAATTTTCGACTAAAAAAACTCATGCTTTAACTCCATCATTTTCTGTAGGTTTTTTATTAGAGTCAATTAAATCAAAGCCTGTATAAAGTTGGTCTTTTAATCCAGTAATGGTTAAGCCCCTAATGAGAGTGCCATTCATAGCCAGAGATATTTCTCCTCGCTCTTCACTTGTCACTACAACTAGTGCATCTGTTTCTTGGCTCATCCCTATAGCTGCTCTATGACGAGTACCAAGTCTTCTATCAAGATCAGATTCTAGTGTAACTGGAACAAAACAACCTGCAGCTGAAATTCTATTTTTCTGCAATACTACTGCTCCGTCATGAATTGGACTTTCACTTTGGAAAATTGCAATTAATAATTCGGCAGAAATTTTTGAATCCACCTTAATGCTACCCTCAATGTAGTTTTTCAAACCCTGGCCTCGAGCAATAATGATTAATGATCCTATTCTTTTTCCGGCAAGTAAATTAGCTGCCTTCACTACTTCATCAATCATGATTGCGTGATGAGAATCTTCAATGTTTCTTTTAAAAAATGGGTTTCTACCAATACTAGCCAAACCCCTCTTAATTTCATCTTGAAATAAAATAACTACTAATAGCAACAGAACTTGAAAAAACTTTTTTAATATATAATTTAAAGTTAATAACTCAAACCAATCGCTTAAAAAGAAGGCAAGAATAACCAAACAAAGACCTACTAAAATTTGAACAGATCTAGTTCCCCTGATTAATAAAAGCAGTTGGTAAATAATAAAGGCAACGGCAGCAATATCTAATATATTTTTCCAATCAAACAATTGTGAAAACACATGCGGAAAAGCATCTATTAAAGACTGCAAATTTTATTACCCTTTCTAAAAAAAATTATGTTTTTATTGGCTTGTTTAAATCAATTTTTGAATCTGCTTTTTTATCAGCAGCTTCATCTTTTGAGTTTTCGACAACTTCAGTAGTTTTTTTATCTTGCTCTGGATCTAAAACTTTAACTACTTCTTTGCCTAACATAATGTTCTCTACATCTTCGGCATTTATAGTCTCATACTTTAGTAAAGTTTCACTCATTGCTATAAGTTTATCTTTGTTTTTCTCCATTAATTTCAACGCTACTTGGTAATTTCTATCCACAATATCCTTAATTTCAACGTCTATCGCTTCCATAGTGGCTTGAGAGTAACTTGAGGACTGGTTATAGTCCCTAGCTAAAAATGGATTACCTCCTGTAGATTTACTATAATTTAACGGTCCTAACTTGTTACTCATGCCCCATTCTGTAACCATTTTTCGAGCTAAATCTGTTGCTCGTTCAATATCGTTACTAGCTCCAGTAGTAAAATGACCAAAAATTAATTCTTCGGCAATTCTTCCACCCATCATATAGGCAATAATTGCTTCAGCTTTTTTCCTTGTGATATTAAATTTTTCTTCAGTAGGCAGCGTTGCTGTATAACCCATTGCTGGTCCACGAGGAACAATTGTAACCTTGTAAACTGGATCATTCTCAGGAATTAACTTAGCAATGATAGCATGACCAGCTTCATGATAAGCCACATGGTTTTTTTCTTCATCAGTAACAACCATTGATTTTCTAGCTGCGCCCATAAGTAATTTATCTTTGGCAAATTCAAAATCTTTCATCATAATAGATTTTCGGTCATTTCTGGCCGCATTTAATGCTGATTCATTTACTAAATTTTCTAAATTTGCTCCAGTAAACCCTGGCGTTGCTCTTCCAATAACCTGAAGATTTACATCATCAGAAATTGGCTTTGACTTTGTATGAACTTTTAATATTGCAATTCTACCAGTAACATCTGGTCTATCCACATTTACTCTTCGATCAAATCTGCCAGGCCTTAAAAGTGCAGGATCTAATACATCCACTCTATTAGTAGCGGCAATTAAAATCACACCTTCGGTACCTTCAAAGCCGTCCATTTCTACAAGCAGCTGATTAAGGGTTTGTTCTCTTTCATCATGACCACCACCCATACCTGCACCACGATGCCTACCTACTGCATCTATTTCATCGATGAATACTAAACAAGGAGCAGTTTTTTTGGCATTTTCAAAAAGAGAACGTACTCTTGAGGCCCCTACTCCTACAAACATTTCAACAAAATCTGAGCCAGAAATTGAATAAAAAGGCACCGAAGCTTCGCCCGCAACCGCCTTAGCTAACAAAGTTTTTCCAGTTCCCGGTTCACCAACCAAAAGCACACCCTTGGGAATCCGCCCTCCAAGTTTAGTAAATTTTTTGGGGTTTTTAAGAAACTCAACAATTTCTTCCAAGTCTCCCTTGGCTTCATCGCATCCGGCAACGTCAGCAAATTTAACTTTGCTTTTATTTTCATCAACTCTTTTAGCTTTGGATTTTCCAAAACTTAAGGCTTTATTAGAGCCGGACTGAAGTTGCCTCATAAAAAGTAAGAATATAAAAATAATAGGAATCATTGGTAACCAAGAAATTAGGATCTGCTGCATAAATCCATTGTTCTCACTTTTTTTGTAATTTGGAGTTATTCCATTTTTTCTCATTAGCTCAACCCAATGATCTAATTGCCCACCAGTTGTTGTGAATTTTTTACCGTCTTCAAACTGATCTTTAAATTTACCTTCAACTTTGGCTACTTCACTGCCTGTAGAAATTGTTACGTTTTCAATTTGCTTGTTCTCAATTGCATAAACAAACTTATCAAAGCCTACTTCCAGTACATTTTCCATTCTTGATTGATTCTGACTAACAATCCACAAGATCCCAAGAACAATTGCAGACAAGATTAATATTGCTTGTACGTTTGATTTCATAAGCCCTTAAAATTTACCATATCCCAGAAGCTAGGTCTTTAATTTTTCGATAATTTTATCTATGAAATTCCAATGATAAGCCAAGAAGGAAAATTCATTAAATCTACTACTGATAAACTGCAAAAACATGAATGAGCTAGATTCATAAAATCAGGAATAAATTTTTTATTCGTGAGCCTAATTTTCAATAATTCTCCCCGCTGAAACATACTCCAAGGCCTGTCGCTGTGCATAAACCAAAGCTAAGAACTAATCAACAAGTCGAATTTTAAGTGAAAAATATCTTTTACTAGATCCAATATCATAACTTGGAGCTTGGCCAATGACATAAAACCAAATTGGTAATCCTGCCAGATTAAGCTCAATATCATCCTTAACGATCAAGGGCCACCCTTCCCAATATGGAGCTGGCACACCCATTAATTTAAGTCTAGAATTTATCTCTGCAGACTTACCATTATAAGGAACCATTTTCAAAGGCCAAGGTAATCCCTGCCAAGGAAGATTTATAATTAGTGAATTATTATCCTTAATTTCAAACTCAGAACTTACTTGATCTGCATTTCTAAAATAGCTCATTATTTCTAATCTACTATTTTGAAATTGAAAATTATTATTTAAAAAAGACCAAGCTAAACTTTTGCCTAAGCTAAATAACTTATCCACTTCTAAAGGCATTTCACAAGACCATAATTCCTTTAAAGGAGATTCTTGATTAAAAATAAAATTTTGACCTTGTACTAAAAAAACTCCTTTTTTATGCAAAACATCTTTTCTATTTAACAAGTTTTCAATTAATTGTGGATGTGGAGTTATTTTTTTTTTCTCAACCCAGTTGTGTATAATCTGTCTTTGCAGACTTACTGGCCACTTACTTAGCCATGACAAACTTAAATTTACTTTTTTAAGGTCAACATTTTCGGCAATCCAATTGTCCCATTCAGTTTTTTGCCGAGCCATTCTCATGGCAAATGTTGAAATGTTTCTAATGGAACCTTGGCGTATTTTTTCTAGCTGAGGCAGTACGTCTATTCTTATAGAATTACGTTGGTATTTTCTGGAATTATTACTTTCATCTTCTACCCAAAACAAATTATTTTCTCTAGCAAATTCTTGCAATTCATTTTTACTATAAATCAGCAATGGGCTTAGGTAAGGATCTCTTTTGGGGTGTATACCAGCAAGGCCTCTTTGACCAGAACCACTAATTAATCTTTGGATAATAGTTTCGGCGTTGTCTTGAGCATGATGTCCTGTAACAACCTTAAGCCTTCTATTTTGAGATAAAAGCTTATTAAACTCTTCTCTTCGCCAGTTGCGCCATTTTTCTTGAAGCCCAGAACCAACCATGGGCTTATCCAACGAGTAAACTTTAAGTGGTACAGATAGTTGATTACAAAAGTTTGTAATCCATTTTTCTTCAGCGTCATTAATATTTTTCCTGGTGTTGTGATTAAAGTGAACAGCAGTAAGGCTAATTTCAAAAAGATTTTTGGTTTCGGCAAGTAGCTTTAAAAGTACAGTTGAATCTAATCCGCCAGAAACAGATACAAGTAAGTGATCATTAGGGAAAATTAATTTTTCTTCACGTATAAATTTTACAAAATTATTAATAAATATTTTGGTAAAATTATTCTTTGACTTTGATGGATTACTAATCTTGGTAACTTCACTAAGCATTTAAAATTAGCTTATCGTAAAAATATTATATTGGCTAATAGTTATCATCCAGAAACTCTTCATCTAGAATTTCTTCTTCAAAATCATCGTTGAGCAGCTCTTCAGATTCAAATTCAGCCTCATCTTCTGATGAAATTCTTCGTCCATCCTCTGATTCATCTTCTAACTCTCTATCAATATCTTCATCTGCAATGATGTCTTCACCATCAAGTAAATCATCCCTAATTTTGCCATTATTAACTTCTTCTTCGGCTTCTGCTACTTCATCTAATTCTGGATTGAAGCGGTCATCTCGAGATCTTTTATTAGCAAGTTCTTGGAGTAATTCTCTTTTTTCTTTTAACTCTTCAGCTCTTTTTTTTCTTAACTCTTCTCTTTTTCTACGCTTTTCAGCTAAATCAACTTGATCAACTATTGGCTTAAAAGGCTGAGCTTCAATAGGTTTTTTAATATCAGGAATACTTGCTTCCGGATTGAAAACTGGAGAACTTTTTTCAGTATTAATAGGCTTGGTTGTAAAACCAATTTTTCTATTTTTAATCTCATCACCAAACCAATATAATCCAGCACTCATAGTTAATAAGACAACTACGGCTATAAAAACAGGGGCACTTTTATGCCAAAATCTTTTAATAAAACCTTCAGTGGATTTTTTTAGATTTGATTCAGTTGTTGAATGTAAAATATCATCAGCGCTCTTATCGATTACCTTATCAGAAACTAATTCTGGTAACTCAGTTTCATTAATAAACATTTGAGTAGTTTCACTACTAATGTGAGAAATAGATTGAGATTCTCCAGGAGTAGAAAAACCAACCAAACCGGATGAATCATCTTCAGAATGTGATAGTGAATTTTTGTTTATTATTTTTGACAAAGATATATAATTGAGTTTGCCAAGGTTCACTTGATCTTCTCTAATTACAAAATCGGTCATACTAGCTTGACCCTTGGAAAGCATTTCCACTAACTCATCCTGAGTAAAAGGGCCTAGCTGACGACGGCTCCGCAGTAAGAACCACTTCATATATTTAGATTATCTTATATATGAACACTAAGACAGTCACTGCTTTGACTACCTTGGAAGTTTATCTTAAAATAGCTTTAACTTTTGACTTACCATTGGCTTTAGCGGCATTTACCCTTTGAAGTTGATACTTACTAACGCTATGTTTAGATTTATTGTTGGCTAGTTCCTGTTTAGCTTTTAAATATAACTTACGAGAATCTCTATATAAACGAGCTGAAACCAGAGCCATATGCTTCTGGAGATTCAAATCATCACTTAAGATAGTTAGCCCATCAGGACTTACACCATCATCAAGTAATACTTTTTTATAGTTACAAATCTGGGCTATAATTAATCGATCAATCGGGTTTTCTACTGATTTACTACCAATTAGATCATTTAATTTATTTCTTAAATGATAAACTGCAAACATATCTACAACAGATCTGTTTGTTGAGCCATTTTTTAAAGCCATAATTGCTGCTGTAGAATCATAAAAGTTCCTAAAAAGACTAGTTTCTTGAAATGCCTTATTACAGCCAAAAGGGATATTATGGGGAACTATTGCTTTTTCCCAAGCTGCTGAAGACTTATAGCTAGTAACAATGCTAGTCAGGCCCAAGGAAGTGAATAAAATCAGCGGTAAAATTAAAAATATTTTTTTGCCCATATATACATCATAATAAACTAATTTTTAATTTTTTTTTTGGAAGCAGGAGTTTTTTTTTATATAATATTCTGTAATGACCGCTAAACCTGTTACTAAATCACTTATTTTTGCTGGAACCTCTGCAATTTTGGCAATATTTTGTTTCTTTGTTCTAAAACCAAAAATTGAAAGCAAGAAAAAAAAAGAAACAACCAAAGGTTTAATATTTTCTGATTTGAAAAGAGAAGACATAAAAGAATTTGAAGTAATAAATGAATTTGGCACTTTTAAACTATTCAAAGATGCAAATAAAACTTGGAAAGTAAACTATCTTAGCAATGATCAATCAGTAAAAATAATAGATGGTGATTCAGACACAATTGAAGGAATTGTATCAATTATTCTTAGCTCAAAAATAGAAAACCCTTTTAATAGTACTGAACTTGATAAATATGGATTATCAAAACCTAAGCGAATTTTAAAATTCTCGGATAAAAACAGTAAAATTATAACTATAGAAATTGGTCAACAAGCACCAATTGGATATAAAAACTACATAAAAGTTAGTGGCCAACAAGACTTGTATTTAACTAATAGATCCTTAGCCAGCACCTTAAATAAAAGCCTAGAAGACTTAGTAAACAAAAAAATATGGGACACATTTTCACCTAAAAACATTAGCGAATTAACTATAAAAACCAAGGCAAAAAATGATTCCTTAGCAAACTTAAACATTAGTTTGCTAAAAAAGGCCAAAACTTGGTATTCATCTATAAATTCAAATATTAAATTAAATCAAATTGAGGTAACTAACTTTATTAAACTTTTTAATCAAACTAGAGTGAATGAAGTTATAAACTCTGACAATAAGCTTAACAGCTCCAATACTGTAGCAAATTTTTCATTTCGCGATCTTAAAAATAAATTATCAAAATATAATCTATTGAAGCTTAATAATAAATGGATGGTTACCAATCAAAATTACCAACCAATAGCAGAAGTAAGCAACGCATTTATTGAGCTTTTCAAAAAATCCCCACAAGATTTTTATGAGAAAAGATTAACTAATAAAAATCAATTCGATTTAGTTAAAATCCATATTAATAAATCACTGACATACACAAAAAAAGGCCAGAACTGGATTAAGGCAGAATCCAATGAAAAGCTGGGCCAAGAAAAAATCACTAAATTAATTGATCCTATTTTTAATTCTCAGGTTAGTTCATTTCAAGTGAATCAATCACCTAGTCTTGATGGCCAAGTGTTTATCAAGCTAGAATTCTCCAAAAACCAATTTGAGGAATTAATCATCATTCCTGGAGCTAACGGTAAAACACTGGTAAAAAGTAATTATTTAGATAGATGGGTTGAATTTCCAATAGATTTTAGTGCAATTGACTTAAAAAATCACAAGAAAACCAATTCTTCTATCGACAATCAAAACCCACGTGCTAACAAAAAAGGTATGAATATACTACAAGCAACAGTTAGTGATAAATCACAAATAGTAAAATTAGACGCTCCAAATCTTGATGAGAGTAAGAATTACCAAGCAGATGTTACTGTCAAAGGTAAGGGAACAATCAGCATAAAGTTTTTTTATAATGATGCCCCTTATACTGTAAGTAATTTTGTTCACTTGGCGAGAAATGGCTTCTATAACGGAGTGAACTTTCATAGAGTTATAAGTGACTTTGTAATCCAAGGTGGTGATCCATCTGGAAATGGTACCGGCGGACCAGGATATAAATTTCATGATGAACAAAATAGCCATACCCACAAAAGAGGCGCACTTTCTATGGCTAATGCTGGACCAAATACTAACGGTTCCCAGTTTTTTATTGTTCTAGCCGGACCTCAGTCTCACCTAGATGGTAAGCATACCGTTTTTGGAGAAGTATCAAGTGGTTTAGACGTTGTTGATCAAGTTGTACCAGGAGATATTATGGAAAAAGTTGAAGTTCATGAGGTTCAATTATAATTTTATCATTTATATTTTTCACTTTCATAAACATAATTTTTTAAGTTTGTTGTAAGATATGCTGTTAATTGAAAAAGGCTTAAAGGTGCTAATTGTTTTTAGCACCTTTATGTTAACTGTAACATTTTCTCTACCTTGGTTTTTTGCCAAAAATAATGAATTCATTAATAGGCACTTATTTATAGCTATACCTACTAGCATTTTAGTTTTTTTTTCCTCTACTTGCGTATTGTTTTATTTCATTGGAACCAGTGTGTGGATGAGAGACAAATCTGAAAATATTTATTTTAAAAAGCAAAAAAAACAAACAGGTTATCAACTAAATCAAATATACTTAAACGCAAATAAGTTAAAAGCTAGAACCTTTCCATTTGCCACAATGATTATGGGATTTACCATTTTTACTTTTATTTTTGGTGGTGGTGTTCAAGTAAAAGCTGCATATAGCTGGATTCATCCAGCATTAGCATTTTTAACCTTAATTTTTCAACTATTGGCTACTAAAACTTATATAAAATATATCAATATTAATATTGATTTTTTAAATGAATTTGACCAAGTTTTACATCAAGAATCTGCCAATTAAGCAGTTGTTGATTTTAAAAAAATTCTGGTATAATTAAGTTATGGCAGACAAATCTCAAAAACAACCAGAAAATATTCCTGGATCTTGGTATGTAGATGTAAATTGCATTGATTGTGATGTATGTAGAGAAACTGCTCCTAATAATTTCACTCAACAAACCGATAAGGGTTACAGTTATGTATATAAACAACCTGAAAATGACCAAGAAAAAGAACAATGCGAAGAAGCTATGGAATCTTGCCCTGTAGAAGCCATTGGTTTAGACGGTAAAGAATAATCTAAACAATTATCCAAACACTCATTTTGAGTTATTTATTTTTTTTAGTTGAAGCCTTAGAGGACTTCTTTCGAGAAGAACTTTTCTTTGGGGCTTTATAAGTAAACCAATCATCTTTATTTATTGGATGAAAATAGTCTGCCTCTTCAACTAATATACCCGCAGTTGACCTTTCAACAGCAGCAATTTCAACCCTAACACCTTCATTTTTTAGATGATTTACTAATTCAACATAATCGGAATCACCAGAAAGTATTACAATGGCATCTACTTTTGCCGCAAGTTGAGTTGCTTTAATCGATAATGGAATATCTGCAGACTTGTGGCAGGGACGAACTGAGCCATGAAATTTATCATGTAGCCGCTCGGCTAATTTTTCTGAAATGGTTTTGCCTTCTCTAAAATAAATTAAGCGATTTAAAGCCCTACCCCTAAGTAAGCGGGGAATTAAATTATCAAAATTTAGCATTGTGTGCTGGGAACCAGATTCAGCATGGAGACTTATTTCAATATTATTTCCATCGATTAAAATTGCCACATTTTGGGAAATATATACTTCTTCAGCCATGATTGTATTCTTACTTAAATCACCTGCTTTTACAAGTTTCTCAAATTATCATTTAAACTTTTGCCATAATTGTTTAAATGATATTATTCTTTTTCTATTTATATTCATATCCCAGTATCCCTGCCTAGAAGCTGAGCGAACATGAATTAACCTGTGCTTGCTATCAATCAAGAATTCTACATCATCAATAAATTTAAAAATAGCTGATTGAACCTCTATATGGATATGATTTTCATTTTCAACAACAATAGTTGTTCTTGGTATTTGTTGAACTATTTTTTTAATTCTATTTTTAACAGCATTAGTATTATCTTTAGGAAAATATTTTAAAGGTGAAATAAAAAACACACTTGAATCTGGTTCCAAACTACAAACACAATTTTTTTTATCCTTAGGACACAACCTTAATGATTCCATTTTTTCTCCTTGCTGAGGTAATAAATATGTACCCATAAATAATCCTAGTAATAATATTAGCCTAATTTTATTCATTATTTAAACAAACTACCATTTTGATGAAAAAATATAAAGTAATGAGTGATTGCCACTGCCCCCCTAGGGAAACTTCGAATAAACCAACATCAAAGTCACCACAGTGGCAATCAGTAAAAAAGATTATACCGACTTATTGTAATATCTCCTAAGACATAAGATGACGATTTTACTATTAATATGTCAGCATGAAAAATATTACATCCGCTTATTTTTTGCTTTTTTTTTGCTGCTATCAAAGATAGCATAGTAATATATGAAATTTAGAAGCCCACTTTCACAATTTGATAAAAAAACCAGTAATATAAATAGCCTGGGATTATTGATTCTTAGACTTTGTGCAGCCATACCAATGTTAGCTTTTCATGGGTTTCCAAAACTTAAAAACTTCACCTATTTAACTGAAAACTTTAGTGATCCAATAGGTTTGGGACCATTTTTGAGCATCTCGTTAGCAGTTTTTGCCGAATTTATTTGTGCTTTTCTGTTATCTTTAGGCTTATTCACCAGGTTTTCTTCTTTTTGTTTATTCTTCACCATGGCTGTTGCTTATTTTGTCGTTCATGGCGAAGCTCCATTTGGCAAAAAAGAACTAGCCTTTGTTTATGGGGCAATGTATCTAGCGATAATATTTACAGGGCCTGGCAAATTTTCAATTGATAAATCCTTAAAATAAAAAAAATTAACTAATTTTTTAATTAGACCAAGAGGGATCTTTGCATTGGCCAAGCGTTTGTGGGCTTAACCTTCTGATGTTTTCGCCATATTCATCCATTACATATATTGCATAGCCTCCGTCTCTATTTGAGCTAAAGGCAATCATTTTGCCATCTGGACTCCAACTAGGGTTTTCGTTGCTACCCTTTTTAGTTAATGCAAGTAAGCTTGAACCACTGGGATTAACAGTGAAAATATTAAATCGATTTCCTCTTTTTGAGCTTTGAGAAGAAAAAGCAATCTTGTTTCCTCTTGGTGACCAGTCCGGGGCACTATTATATTTTCCGGCAAAAGTTAATCGTTTTGAGCCTGAACCATTGCTATTGACCACATATAAGTTTGGTTTACCTGATTTTGAGCTAGAATATACAATTTTTCTTCCATCAGGGGACCAAGATGGTTCAACAGAAAAAAACCTAGATCTTGAAATTTTTAATCTTTTCCTCAGACTTGTATTTATTAAATAAATTTCTGGGCGGCCATTTCTGGAGTAGGTATAAATAATTTTATTCTTATCCTGTGGATGAAATTTTCCACCAGTATTTATCCCTCTATCGGCAGCCACTAAACTTCGATTTTTAGTAACATTATTAACTACAAATAAATTAGGATTGATTGCCGCGCCTTTTTTATGAGGTCGATAGGATGTATACAAAAACTGATTGTTATCACTGCTCCAACTAGGAGCTAAAGCTAAATTTTTATCATTAGTTCTTCTGATAACATTTTTTCCATCAAAATCAATTTGATAAATCTCCTTAATTCTACTTCCGCAACTCATTAATATTTTGCTTTTTGATAATCCATTTTTGCCTGTTACCGCGGTAATTAATTCGTCTGCCGATTTTTGGCCCATGTTTCTAGCTATTTTGCCAGTAAGGGAATGAACTACTACAATATTTTTTTGAATTTCTTTTTTGTCTAAGTCAATTAAATCAATATTAACTATTATTTTTTCATTTGTACTTTCAAACCTAGACAAAACTAAAAACTTTGCTCCTAAAGTTTTAAATTTATCCCATGTAGAACTACTACTGATGTTGGCTAAATCTGGTATCACCTCGGCTTTAAGTAATTCAAAATAGTTACTTAAAAATAAATTTTTTCTGAAATTTTGCCAGTAATCATTAGCTAGCGATGACAACTGAGATTTTGAACTTGTGGGAGGAATTGCCAAAACTACTTTTCTGCTGCTTGCTCCCCCTATATCTAAAACCGCATCATCAGACAATTGAGAAAATTTGATTTTCTCAGATAAGCCAAATCTATTTGCTTCACTAGAATCTGAGCTTTGAGCAAAAAGCATCCCAGTAGAAATTATTGCTAAAACAAGTAATAATCTTGAAATCATATATAGTATAATATAAGTACAATTTTAGGAATAAAAGAGTATTTTCAAATAATACTTATTAAATATCATATGAATTTAGAGCTAAGACAAGAAATCATCACTTACTTAAAAAATTTAAGAAGCAAAATCATTAAAGAATTCAACACTCTTGAAACCAAGGGGGATTTTAAACTAAAAACTTGGGATTACTCAAAAGGTCGTGGAGGCGGCCAAATGTCTGTGCTTCGCGGTAAAGTTTTTGAAAAAGCTGCAGTTAACTGGTCCGGCGTTGGTGGAGATAAATTCCCTATGAAGGATGGATTAGGTGAGTTTTTTGCTACTGGAGTTAGTTTGATTACTCACATGAATAACCCAATGGCCCCTACAGTACATATGAATGTAAGGTTCATTCAAACAAAAGATAAAACATGGTTTGGTGGAGGCTATGACCTTACCCCTATGGGATTTAAGTTCCAAGACGACACTAATCATTTCCACAATGTAGCCAAAAATTCTTTAGATAAAATTTCCCCAGATATATATCCCCGCTATTCAAAAAATGCGGCTGAATATTTCTATATTCCTCACTATCAACAAGAAAGAGGAGTTGGGGGAATATTCTTTGATCACTTAAATTCTGGCAATATAGATAATGATCTAAAAATATGGAAAACTGTCGCTGAATCTTTTTTGCCAGCAATTATTCCTATTTACCAAAAAAGAATAAATCAAGAATTCTCCCCTGAAGATAAGCAAATACAACTTAAAAAACGTGCTCATTATGTTGAATTTAACTTACTGTATGACCGAGGAACTAAATTTGGTTTCCAATCTGGTGGAAATCCTGAAGCAATTCTTTGCTCAATGCCACCATTAGTAAGCTGGTAAATGTTAAATTTTTAAGCGTATATCTCAGTAAAATTTTGTTTAATTATAAATTCAACAATAAAATTGTTAGATTTTAGGCTAAAAACCTTCATTTTTTACTTTTTGGTCAAACTATAGACGCTAGATAGCACACCCCTAGGCGCGGCATGCGTTATTCTATACAGGATCAATTATTATAAGTGGGTTATATTATTCACTGAATATATATTTAATTAAGGAGATTTAATAATTATGGAAGAAATTTTAAACATGGGATGGCTTAGCTCCATTACCGAAAGCGTTGGAGGTCACATGCAAAAGATATTAATTGCTTTTGCTATTTTGATCGTTGGTTGGTTTGTAGCCTTGATCTTAAGATGGGTTATAAGTAAAACCCTTGGTAATTTAAAAATAAACAAAAAATTCCAAACCAGTACTAGTAATAATTTTAATATCGAAAAACTTGTTTCTAATGTGGTTTTTTATGGCACATTGGTATTAGTGTTTTTATTTGTATTAAAATCACTAAACATAGGATCACTTTCTGCCCCTATAGACCAAATGATTGAAAAATTCTTTGCTCTTGCGCCAAAATTATTCAAAGGATCTATGCTAGCAGTTATCGCTTGGTTACTGGCTACTGTTTGTAAATCTGTGATTGGTAAAACATTAGGAATGACCTTAGATAAAAAACTTGCTCCCGGAGCAGGCCTAAGACCCTTAAGTGGAAATATTTCCAATGTATTTTATTGGTTAGTTATTTTGTTATTTTTACCAGCAATTTTAAATGCTTTTGGTACAGATAGTGGTTTACTTGCGCCAGTACAAAACATGATAGACAAAACACTTTCATTACTGCCTAATTTATTTGGTGCTATTGTAGTTGGCTTTATAGGTTGGTTGCTTGGTAATGTATTTAGAAACATTGTTACTGGAGTTCTATCTTCAATAGGTGCAGATAAATTTGGAGAAAAAGTTGGCTTAAAAGGAACAATGAATCTTTCTTCACTTGCTGGATTAATTGTCTATATTTTAGTATTTGTTACTGCTCTTATTCAAGCTTTTGATATCTTAAAAATCGAAGCTATTTCTGGACCTGCAAAACAAATGTTAAATGACATTATTGGCGTGGTTCCAAACATTATTGCCGCTGCAGTTATCTTGATAGTATTTTATGTACTAGCAAAAATAATCTCTTCATTGGTAACAAACCTTCTTGGTGGACTTGGCTTTGATCAAGTGCCAGCAAAAATGGGTCTAGAAAAATCTTTTAAAAACTCTACTCCTAGCGCTTTTGCTGGAAAACTAGTGATGTTTTTCATGATGATGTTTGCAGTAGTAACTGCAACACATAGGTTAAACTTTCCACAATTAACTGATGCTGTTAATCTGTTTATTGGTTTTGCTGGAAAAGTTTTCTTGGGCGCAGTTATCTTTGCTGTAGGATTCTGGATTTCTAACCTTGCCTACAAAGCAGTATCTGCCACTAAGAGTGGGCCTGCACTTGCAAGCATAGTAAGAATGATGATTATTGGCCTTGTTCTAGCAATGGGACTTAGAGCAATGGGAATAGCTAATGAGATTGTAAACACTGCTTTCACATTAACTCTTGGAGCTGCTGCTGTAGCAATCGCTCTATCTTTTGGCTTAGGTGGCAGAGAAGCTGCTGGTAAAGCTATGGAAAGATGGTTATCTAAATTCTAAGAGCCAGCCTCTTTAAGTAGTTAATTTAATTAACTTAAAAAAACCGCTAAAATCTACCTAGCTTTATTTTAAGCTAGGTAGATTTTAGCGGTTTTTTTTTGTTTGAAAATTGTTAGATTTCAATATAATTACCATAAAGAACTTTTAAGCTAATATTTCCAGCTATTTAAAAATCAGACGATTCAAACCACCGTGTGTTATTTTATTGACGATATTTGCCAATACCTGTATAATTTGGGAAACATTTTATTTTATTATTTGTATTAATAATAACTTATATTTTGAAAGGATTTTAAAAAAACTTATTATGAACAAAAATTATCTCCAAACATTATTCAAAACTATTACGATAATAGCAATATTCGCTATGATTCAACCAACTGAAGTTTTAGCCAAGAAAAAAGAAGCTAGATCACCAAAATTGTTAAAAGAACTTGCTAAAGATATGAAAGCAAAAATGGAAGCAAAAGACACTCCTAAACTTGTAAGACAAAGTCAATCTAGTGCAAAAATTCTATTGTCTGGAAAAGCTAGTGCATACAAAGTTAATAATCCTGAAATTCTTAGAGGATTAAAAATTAATGAAGCAACTGCTAAAGAAATAGTTTCTAAATTTGTAGCAGCAGATGCACAAGTTGCTGCTTCACTTGCAACTATTACTAAAGGTCAAAAAGAAGAAGCAAAAGTAGTTAGAGAAATAGTTTTAGCTGTTGCTAAGCTTTATGAAACTAAGCCTGAATTAGTAGAGGTACTTGCTCCAGAGATGGTTGAAATACTTGTTTTAAATCTTAGAAAAGAAGTTAACGAAGCACAAACAACTGGAGACAATGTACAGTCTACTCCTGGGCTTTCTCAACTTAAAGAAGCTTTAGTAGAGTTCTCTACAAACCTATCTAAAAGAGATGCTGCTGAGTTGGCAACTTTAGACTCAGCTACTCTACAAAAAGATTTCATTACTCACATGAATGAAAGATTTGAAAATAACGAAATTCTTGAAAATGTTTTAAAAGACATAAGAAGCAATGGTGGAAAAAATGCCGAATTACTTACTAGCCTTGAAGCAAAGGGTGAAGTTAAGTTTTTCGACCTATTAATGGCATTTTGTCTAAAAGGTGTAAGAGGTTAAATATAACTAATTTAATTATTAGGTTTATAAATTAAGGATCGGAGATAAAAGTATATTAAAAATATAACGCTTTAATTTTAAACTAAAATCTAACTTAACAAGGATGTTATCTTGGGCTTACAATAAGCCCAAAAGATAACATCCTTTTTTTTTGGTTAAAATTTAAACTTATTAAAAACTTTTTATTAGAGAGATAAAGATTATGACAAAGATTAAACCTTCAAACAAAATACTAAATTTAAACATTAAACTATTATTTTTATGCTTAAGCTTAACTTGCATAATCAACCCAACATTTGCCAATGAAGATTATGAATTAACCGATATAAAATCATCTATACAAAAAGAAGAAGAAAAAAAGAGAGAACAGGCAGAAATCGAGGAAGCTAGAAAGCGAGCAGAAGCTGAGCTTGAAAGTGCTAAAGAAATAATTAAAGGCATTTTGGGCCTGAACAACTACTTCCCTTATAATCTTAGTGGTGAACAATTACAGAAGCTAGAAAAGGCTTTGGAATCTTCTGCTAAGTCTAAGCAAGATTTAGACAAAGACCCACGAAACCTAATAAAACATTCAGAGCAAATACTTGCCATGGTAATGTTAGCTAAAAATCAAGTTAAGCCTTATAAATATATTTTAACCAAATACTTAACTAGTTTAAGCCCATTAGAAGCAATTGATTACATATTCGTGGTTAACTCTGCGGCCAAGAAAAAATACCCTTCGCTAAATAATGCTGGATTAAGTGGAAACAATTTTTTTGCAGATATTGCTAAAGAAAAAGTCCAAGAATTAATAAATGATTTTTTTGCTGACAAAAAAATTGTAGCTAAAAACTTTTCAAAATTTAAAAACACAGAAAACACAATTAGACAAAATATCTTAAAAAACCTTGGAAAACATGAAAAATTTAAAAGAACTATTTTTTATGCCTCTAAACATTCTCCAGCTGAGCTAGCAAACATCTTAAAAAAACTATACGCAATTGAAGCTGCAGTTATACTGTATAAAAACACCTTTGATACTAATTTAAATTTATTTAGAAGCCTAGGAATTGATATACCTACAGAGATGCAAACTAGATTTGCTAATATTGAGGCCATTACTGCTTTAAGGAAAGCCCTTCTAGACAGCTTACCAGTAACTACTCAAGCAAAACTTATTAGAACAGCAAAGACTAACTTGCCGCCTATTTTAGAAAATTACTCTACTGCTTTAGCAGCTCAAACTTTGCAAATGAAAAGCAGAGAAAACCCATTTAATAATAAAAAGGTAGTTAAAAAACTAGTAAAAACTAGGCAAATTGAGCCTGGTGAATTTATGCAAGCCAGCCAAGAAGACAGCAAAGAAGCGGCTAGTAAAGTTTTGGACTTGTTTAAAAACGTCCATATCCATGAAGCCTTGGTTGATTTTGTTAAAGACCACAAAGAGGTAATAAACATTTTTGGCGGGATTAATGAGTATTTTGAATTCATCAATTCTCAAGTAAGAGAAGTTGTGGAATTAAAACAAAAATTTAATAGTGCTGAAAAATATTTATTTGAGTTATCAATAATTGGGGCAGAAGAAATAACTTCTAAAGGCGGAATAAAAAAATACATCCAGTTTATTTATGCTAAAAATCCCCAAAACTTAAGTTACTTTGAAAAAACTTTTAAAGAGGCAGCAAAAAACTGCCCTAAAATGAGCGACTTAACCAGCCCAGTTATAATCCATGGAGAAAAACTAGCTGCATTAAGACAAACTGCTGAAGATGGAAAGAAAAAACAATATAATCCAGAAAGAGATAAATATGCTCTGGGAATTATTGCGGCACACATTCAACATAACCCGAAAAAATATGAAGAAAATTCATTTAAAGGATTAGTAGCAAACGCTGAAAAACAATTTAGCATTAAGGGTAGATTGAAAAATCTTTTTGCTGCGCCCGTTAACAACTTTCCTAGGAATTACTCTGAGTTAAAAAAAATAACCAGCAAAATAGGCGGGGGCGTAGTTGGCTATGTTGGCCATACAGCTTTTAAATTTTTTGAGTTTTATACTTCAATGTGGGTATTGGAAAGTTTTATGTGTATGTATAGAAATGATTCTTCTGCCTGTATTGCCCAAAGCAGAATGCATTATGAAGATCCATTATCTCACTTTGGTTTTTATGCATTTATCACTGCCGCTGGAGCATTTAATAAAGTAAACAGCGCTTATTTACGCCATAACGCTCTAAACAGATATTTAAAACTAAATGCCGGCACTAGCCCTACTAAACTACAAGCCCGAATTAAATCTAGAATGTATTTTGCTAAACCTCAAGCTGGTCAGAAGGTAGAAAAATTCCTTAGCAAAGGCAAGTTTAGTATGAGCTACAAAGGAGCTCTTGGTCTTGGAGGATATGTTGGAATGGCTATAGGATTTTTAGCTGATCATTTTACCTCAGACCATGTTAGGCATCCAAAAACTGCGGTGTTAATGCACAAGTTAAGAGGCACAGAAAAAGGCAAAACCTTAAATTGTAAAGATCCAACCGACACTAACCCCATTGATACCAGTACTTGGAGAGATTGCTTTTTTCAAATATATCGAGATGCAACCTTAAATGGAGAATGGAAAAGCGGCATAATCCCTAAAACAACTAATTTAATAGGAGCAGCAGTTGCCTCTCATTATACTAAAGGTGTATTGGGAATGAGTAATAGACTAATAACCAAGAGTAAAGTTTACCAAAACTTTATCAATAAAATACCATGGGAAGTTAAATATAAAACTCTTAATTCAAAACCTGGTAAGGTTGCCAGAAAAATTGGCGGCTTTGGCTTGCAAGTTTCTGGAACAGTTATCTTCCTAGCCTATGCCAGTATACTTCCTAAGGTCACTCAATTGGAAAACATCCACTATGAAAAAAAATATGCTAATAAGTTAGCTAAAGCAAAATCAAAATTTCAAAAAACTGTTGAACAACACAATCAAAAAAAACTAGCTCAACAAAAAAACTTTCCTACTTTAAATTTATTAGTGGAAAAATTAGCTAGTGTGCAAGATGAAATAACTGTAAAAACAAATAAGTTATTAACTAAGTTTAACATGTATACTGGGGCTGGATTAATCTATGCCAAACTACTAAAACACTTTCAGGAAAAATATGCAGAAAATAAATTAATAGCAGCACAAAGTAATACTAATTCTCAAATCCACAATTATGCCAAACAATGGCAGATTATTCCTTTAAGTGATAAGGATTATCAAGAAATGGATGAAAAAAATAGAATTGATTGCGCTAAAGCTACTGTGGTAATAAACATTTCCCCAGTAGATAAATTGAAAAAATCAGATATTACAACTAATGCAATTGATTTAGAAAACTGCAGTGACAGCGAAGGCATATGCTTTGATGAAAAAGTAGTTTTAAATCAAAAAATACAAACTGAAAAAAAAGCAGCTATAGTTAATGATTTCAACAAAGCTTTAGTAAGTTATAAACTAACACTATATCAAGCGGTTAGAAGCTGTATTGATATCCAAAGCCCAATTGAATTAGCAGTTGATGAAGTTTTCATCCAAAGCTACCAAAAAGAATTACTTAAACTTAGTGTGAAAAACCCACAACTTAATGAGAAAAACCCACAACCAAATCAACTGAAATTACCACAAAAACCTTTACCAAAAAAAATTAGTATTGATGCTATTACATTACAAAAATTAAAGTATTATCAATTAGAACAACAGCTTAATCAAGTTGTTATTATGAACTTTAATCAAGATAAAGCCAATGAAGATTTTGTAGAAGGCTTAAACAACTTACAATCTGCTTATACGGAAATGCGTAGTCACTACCACGGAATGTTGGACGCTAAAAGAATTAACTATGAAAGATATGAATTTGATCTTAATAAGAATCACTTTAATACCACAAGCTTTTATGAATGGATTTTTGAATATGCATTTGATAAAGATAATAATTTTTGGCAAGAAAATGATGGTGAATGGCATGTACCTGTAAACGAAAAATCATCTGCCAAAGACTTACAAAAATCAGCTAATGAAATTAAAGATCGTACTTATAGTTTTTTCTGTGGTCCACTACCAGAAAAAGCCATAAAAGATACTAAAGATTTCCGTGGATTAATTGTACCCTTTATTGGTGATGCCCCAATTGTTCCAAGCTACAAAAAAGATCCACAAACAAATCAACGGGATTTAAAATGGAATAAGCTTGCAAGATATACTCCGGAGACAATGTCTTTTAGAGTTGTAGATGAAAATATTTCTCAGAAATATGGTTTTTGTAAATTCCCAAAAGACAGTGGCCATGAACGAAGAGTTGAATCTTTGAAATTCTTATATGAAAACAACTATGAACAAATTCGCCAATCAATAGGCGACTATATTCTTATTGCTCTATTTGTTGCTGAGGAAAAAATTCAAGATAATTTAAATAAAGCTTATAAAGCGCTTAGAGAAGAAACTATTAGAGCTTATCTTGGCCCTAATATTGAAATTATACATAATGAAGATGGTAGTATTAGCACAGAACATAACAGTAAATTACTCCAAAGAGAACACCTAGTCGGCAAGGATGATGATGGCAATAAACATATTTTTGATCAAGGAATAAAAGCCTTGCTAGAAGATCAAATTAATTTTATTGAATCAGCCTGTGAACAAAACGGCGTAAAAATTGCTGATATAACAATTACTAATGAAGTTGGCATGCCGGTGAACATTGGGGAATTTCTGATGCAACAAGCAGAAAACCAACTTAATTTTAGTACTATTCAATATGATATATTCACAAAAAATATTGATGAGGCTTTTGAATTAGCTCATGGGGCAAGAATGCTTAAAAACACCCTTGAAAGCGGCATCAATAACGTAATCTATGCAAGTGGCATGGAATCTGATCCATATGCTCAGAATGATCCATATGCAGACTCTAGAAAAAAACAAAAGGAACTTAGAAGTAAACAACGTTCATTCTTAGGAGCAAAAAGGAATAATAATTATGAATAATTCAATTAACTTTAAAATTTATATTATTAATTTTTTATTTTTATTTTGTACTGGCTCACTTATCCAAGCCCAAGAAGCTGAACAACCAGCTGAAATAAATTTAGAAGAATTAGCAAAATTCATGGAACAATTCCAAGGAAAACAAGCACCAGAGCAGTCAACCATTAGGCCAATTAATTATTTTCCAATAGTTAAGGCTTGCGGAATTAGTAACAGTGGATATTCTGAATATAAATCTGGTAAAGACTTAACTTATTCTACTGGCTATGCCGCAAATTTTGAAAAATTTGAGCTTTCAAATGATTTGTTATCAGATCCCGCTGAATTATTCAGCAAACACCCGCTACCATATGAATTACTTCAAATTGCCTATCAACCATCTTTGAAAATAATTCAAAATATTAACTACATCAGAAAACTTATTGATATAGTAAACCACACCCCTGTTAACGATGGAGTAACAGAGTTACTAGGTGAAAGCGTAGACTTAGTTAAATTAAACCAAGACAAAAAACAAGCAAGAAAAATTATTTTAATTCTTACCGAAGAAATAGATGAATTAATTTCAATAAATAAAACTTTATTACCCGCTTTAAGTAATTATTTAGATAACTATGAATTTAAAGAAGAAGAAGAACTAGGAAGCATGTATAACTTTGTTGACTTTGTTAAAGGTTATGGCGAGTTAATAAAAATAAACTTCAACAGCTTAAACCTTATTAAACAAACTCTACTGGATACAAACCAGAAACAATCAAAGATCCTAACTCGGCAATACAATGATATTAAATCTTATATAATTAATTTCACCCTAAAAGAAGCAATAAGTTTCTATAAATTTGAAAAGTTTGAACTTATTCCAACAAATATTTCTCCTGAACTAAAATTTAAATTAAACAAATCCAAAGCTGCAAATCCTGAAAGATTCAAAAGCTTAGTGTCCAATTCAAGAGTAAAAAATCCTGCGTTTAGAAATTTGGTTAACTTAATCGAAAAACAGCCACGACTTGGGGCTGCCGATTTAAATTTCTTGTTAAACGATGTATCCACAATAAAAACACTTAAGAACAAAGATAAAGATATTCTAATTCTAAGCACATTTGCCAGTAGATACTATGACCTTTTAGACACCATCTCTACGGCTAGTAATGAATCAGTAAAATATCAAGATCAAACCACAGCCAAAACCATAATTGTTAAAGAGAATGAAGCTCCTAAACAACTATTAATTGATAACATGCCCCCTAAGGCCACACCAAAGCCTGGTAAATATAAATTAGTAATAGGAAATAGCAAAAGAGTAGCTTTGAACATTAAAATTAAAGCGCAAATTGCTAGTGTCCAAGAATCAATAGACTCAATAAAAGAATCCCAAATGAATATGGATCTTACTAACAGCTTTTTATTATATATTACCAATTATATAAACCTAAATATAATTTCTCCACTAAAGCGCCACAGCTTTACCAAGGCAGTATCCACTAAGTATAGTCATCACTTTAGATACAAGAAAATATTTCCCACAATTAAAAAACATGAATCACTTATTGAGCCTGGATTTACAAATACTGAACAGTTTCTAAAAGCGCTATAATTTATTGTAGATTTTTAAAAAAATTCATTATAAATAACTTAATCCAATGTATATATATTTATACTAGTTTTAAATTATTTAGTTACAAGTATACACAAAACGTGAAAGCTTTTGATCATCAATAAACAAATATTTACCAGAAGCTATATTTTCTACTTTTACTTTATTTTCTTTGTTGTATTTAGTGTATCCATACTTACTCATATAGTAAGGAAAATATTTATTCATTAGTTCAACATATAATGAGTCAGATATGGTTTCAGCTTCTTCAGTAGGATTATTTTCATCTAATCCGTTTTTTTCTAATAATTGTTTATAGCTACTTTCCATATCAATAATTTTATTTTCAACATCTGAAAAATGTTCTTCATGTTCAGCTATAACAGTTTTAAAAGTACCTTTTGAATAGTCAAAGACAATCCCTTGGTAAAAATTATAATCATCAGATTTTATAGTTTGAAGTCCATCAGAAGTAACTTTTATTTCAGAGATGTTATAATCATCAAAACTTCTTACAATAGAGAAGATCATTTTACCATCTCTATATTTATTATTTAACTCATCTATGCTTAAAGTTAATCCTTTCAAATAATTATTTTCCAACTTTGTATAAGATTGCACAACATCGTGATTAATAACATATTCATATTCATCTTCAGCTACTTTTTTGTAACCATTCATGTCCTTTATAAAACTTAGTGCATATGCACCAATACTAGAATGAGTAGGAGTTCTATGTATTAAGTGCTTTATTTTTATAATTGCATTTTTACTTTCTTCAGAATATTGAATTTCAAACTTTGCTGCAAGTGATTTTTTGCTTGCTATTTCAACTCTATCTATTCTTGAGTATTGGCCTCTTGAATTTTTTTTATAATATGACAAGTAATACTTGGCATTTATATCTATTTTTGGATCATGATCATCTTCTAATTCGACTGGATCAATTGTAGAAGAAATAGAAGATCTTAGTAAGAATGACTCTCCTTTGTCTACCCATGTGACATCTCCGATTGATCTTTCATCTTTGTCTAAATCAAAGAATTGATCATTTTCAAAATCAATTAAAGATATTTCTGAAGATTTAATTATTTCGTCAGAGTCAACAATAAATTCATAATTTATTTTTTGTTTATTCTCTTTATCTAGTAAGTTATTATATAGTTTAATTATATTTATTACTGAGCTTCCAAGTACGCGTGGATAATTTAATAAATAATAATTTTTATATTTGTGAAAAACTGAATTTTCATAAGAATCTTTTTTTTCATGAAATAAAAAAGAGTCATTTTGCCTTATGTTATCATTTACAAAACTCATAGTTTTTCCATTTGTTGAAAGGACACTATATTTATTGTAATCTTTTGAGTTAAACTCAGTCCAATACACAGGTATTTTTCCGTGAGTAACTACGCTGGCTCCATAGCCATTTTTGCAGGTGGAATTTTCTGGAACCGTTGAGGTTAAAAACAAATATTTCATTTGTTCATAGTCATATTTGTTTTCAGTCCAAGCATATGTGTCCATAGCTTTGTTTTCAATTACGTGCCTGATATAATTTCTCTGTATTTTTTTATAATCTACACGGCCAATAGGGTTTACATCTTTGTGAACAATTGCTCTATGTTCTACGTTGTCAATGATGTTATTTAGATTTTCAACATCTAGGCTTCTATAGGAGATAGATTTTTTCTCTATTTCTGAATATTTAACATTTAAAAAATCAACTATTTCCTTGCCAAGGCTTTTAATTTTTTCACTATTATTTAAATTAGAGTTGCTGCTTGCTCTAATTGCTTGGTTTGCTTGGCTAGCCAATTCTAATTCTTGCTCTCGTAAAGATTCAATTTCTACTTTTAATTCACTAATTTTTAATTTAAGTGCAGGTACTTTTGACTGTGCCTCTAGCTTAGATAAAAATTGCTGATAAACACTCCAATAATCAGAATATGTTGGGTATTTTTCTTTATCCCTCGAGCTTCCAAGTGCATTTATTTCAGGGTGGTTTAAAACATTCATAGTGTATTCGTAGTTTATATTCTTTTGCGTATCTGCACTTTCTTTTTGAGCTGCTCTAATTTTTGTTTTGATCTCATTAACTTTAGCCAATAAAGGATCCACTGTAATAGTGCTACTATTAAGATTTATTTCATTTTTCAAATTTAATACTTTAGCCTCTAACTCCGATGAAAGATCTCCAGCTACTTTATTATCATTAATATATGCAGAAGCTATAATACCGGGCATTGGGTAAATATATGAATTTGGGGCTTTGTAAAACGGGATTAAAGTATTTATTTTATGTTTGTTTATATCTTTTGCTAAATTCAATAGATAATTTTCCTGCAAATTTAATAAATTTTCATACTCTGAAAATTTATTATCAATTATTGTAAATATAATAATCTTTAATCTTTGAAGCTTGTTGTATAATTCTATGTTTCTTTCAAATCTTTGAACATGTACGTAGAGAGCGTAGTGAATTGACCCATCTCCAAAAAGTTCTTTAAGTTCTTCTTGATTCTTATTTATCATACCTAATAAATTAGCTACCACCTGTTTATTTTCGTTAATACTTAATTTTGATCTTGCTTTGAATGTATTTTCTAGCTTTTTAGTTGCCTGTAAAGCAGCATCAAGTTGTATGGCCCTAATTGAAATATTATCTATATATTTTAATGTGCTTGAGACATATTCATTGTTTGTAGATAAATTTGTTGCTCTTGATTGAAAACTATTTTCAAGATCTTGTTTTAACTTAACTACACTAGAGTCTGATTCAATTAAATCATTAAATAATTCTTGGTCTAAATATATAGAAATGGATTCATCAATTGACTGACTATACCTAGAGAGAGCATTATTATTATCTGTTTGATTAATACTTTGGTTGTCATTGTTTTTAACTTCATTCTTACCTGGGTTATCTAAATTATCTTCATCCATTGGAGATATACCAGCATTGTTATAATTATTCTCTTCTAAACTATCGCTGTTTAATTCATTTATTGAAGTGTTACTACCTTCATTGCCTACTAAATTATAATTTAATTGTTCTGGGTTGGCTTGGTTACTTAGTAGCGGGTTCTGATTAAAGCCAGTAGGATTCGTGCTATTCTCAAAACATGAAGTAGTGAGAAACATAAGTAAAAGACTTAATAATAAAATAGACTTTTTTTTCTTCATAGTTATATTTTACTACACATTAACCAAATATTTTATTAATACACAGTAAATACTCGATCCAATTCAGAAATAAATACTAAGAAATGGCTAGTTCTGAACGTGTTATTAACAAAAAATGCGTTCTCAAAGAAATACTGAACAGTTTCTAAAAGCGCTATAATTTATTGTAGATTTTTAAAAAAATTCATAATAAATAACTTAATCCAATGTATAAAATTTAACCAAGATTGATCTGGCTCTCTCTCTCCAATTACCTCTTGTTTATTTGATATAGATTCATATTTTTCTAAAACAGAATTTAAAAGCTTAGTAAATTCTGTTTTTTTGCATTCATTACTAAGGTTTAAGTCATTAATCACTACTGATTGCAGGAAAGACCAAGCTAAGTACCTTTTGAGATATTTGTCTTCATCTGTAAAGGACAATTGGTCAACTACTTGCATTTGTTCAAGGACACATTCATTTGTAACCAGCTTGCTGTAGAATTGGTTTAAATTTTGTTCTGAATCAATAGATCTTAATAGCTTTATAGTAAAGTAAGAATGTTCTTGGGTTAATTGATAGTTTAAGTCAATTAAATTTAAGTAAGTGTTTTTTATTATAGATTTATCATTCACCTTTAAAATTTCTTTTACCCCAGACAGTTTTTGCTTAGAAAATTCTTCAAAATTTCTAAGCTCATTCAAATAATCAATTCTAAGTGAAAACATTTTGTACCTTGACTCATTAGTATCTAAAAAATAATTATCTAAATATATTTTTTGTAGAGCTGGAAATCTTTGATCGTAGTGAATTGCTAAGTCTAATTCATTATATAAATCCCCAATAAAGGCTGATTCTATATCAGAAAGTATAATCTCGTGGTCAAGATAGTGATTGGTGTGAAATCTATAAAAATACAACTTACCCCACAAATTCATTAATTGCTCATGATTATCAAAATCGATCTTAGCAATTTCAATAAAATCTTGATATAATTGAATGCTGAGTAAATCATCTACATAATCTTTAAATTGTGATTCTTGATTGTTTATTAATTTATATAAAAAACTTAAATCAGAATCTAAAACTAATTCTTGATCTTGGAAATCAAGCTGGGAATACATATTATAAATATTTTGATCCAAAAATAGTTTTAAATAGTCAGTTATTAAATCCTCATGAGACAATAAATTAGCCTTTCTAAGAGCTCGATAATTCATATGCAGATCAAATGCATCTTCAATTAACTTAAAAGCATTTTGATTGTTTTCTTCTACTAAGTCTTTAAATTCAACTGAAGAAATAATCTTATCTAAATTTGCCAATAGCGCCTCTCTGTCATTAGCCATAAGTATTGTTTCTACCTGATTATGATGGATAGAATTATAATCATAAATATCTACGTATAAGGGATTTGTCTCAATTAATTTCAATAAATATGAAATTTTGCTATCTGAAAGTGAGTCATATAGTTTATTAATTGCTTTGGTTTCTCTATATTTCAAATATACAGAACCTAAGCCTAGCAAAGGCAGGCCGATTTCTGCTGCCAACAATGCTCTTCTAGTATTTTGTGTGAATTTAATTGCAACTTTTTCGGACTTGTTAATTTTTGAAATTGCCGCCAGCAATGTATTGGTGGGAATTAAAAGAGATCTCTCAATCAAGTATGGAAAGATTTCAGTAACAAAATTACCTATTGATCTGAACAAACCATGATTTGGGCCATTGTATAATGCTTCAATTTTATTAATTTGCTTTATTGCTTTTTTGTAACTTCGAGATTTCTTAACTTTTAACTCAAAAAACTCAAAATCACCAAAATAGGTTAAATCAAATTTGTATTTATTATTTGCTCTTTTTAAAATAAAATTAGGTATAAATTTGATTGCTCTATTTTGATAGACAATTGTTTGCATCGCTGCAAATGATTTTTTTAAACTAAAAATTTGATTCGCTAACTTTTCATCTAATGCTTTAATCTCCGTTTCTAGTAGTTTTTTTTGTTCTTTACTTAAACCTCTTTTGGAAAGTTTTTTTCTAAGTGTAATTAATTTATTGCCGTCAGCCAAAACTATTTTTTGTAAGCTTTCAAACTGAGAAATATTTTTTTCAATAACCTCTAAAGCCTTTTTCTTTTCTTCAACTTTATGAGAACCAAGCTCTTTTTTCAATTGGCTAAAGTAATCTTCAGTTGGTTTTTCTAATTTTTTAATTTTTTTATATAATTTATTTTTGTTTAATTTTGCAAAAATTTTTCCCAGTTCCACTTCATTTATTTTTGTTATCTTTGTAATTAATTGGCCAAAAATAGGCGATTCCATAAGTCCGGTGGCCTCATTTAGCTTATAATTATTATCAAAAGGCGCTTTAGCAACTCTAACCAGAATGCCTAAAAACTTGTTACAATTAATTTTTTGGCTCGCAATACTTCTTACTGATTGTTCTTCTCCAGAATATATTTGAACTGATGCAAAAAACACCATCAAAGCTATAGATTTAAGAATACGCCTCATACTACCCCTATCGACTGAATTAACTAATATCTAAACCCTAATGGAAAGACGTATTTTTGACTATTGCTGCTTAGTTTGATAGTTGTTTGAAAGTAGTTCGAAAGTAGCTTGAAAGTAGCTTGTCACCATCACGCCAGGGACGTAGTTCGAAAGTAGCTTGAAAGTAGCTTGTCACCATCACGCCAGGGACGGACCTATGCCAGAAACAACGATGCAAGGGACGGACCTATGCCAGGAACAACGATGCAAGGGACGAACCCTTTCTCGCTCCCTGGTACTCCATTCATGATTACCTTCAAAAATTTACTTAACAGAATCAAAAATCTTGCTTTTTCAATACAAAATTCCCCGATATTCCTTATAATCAGATATAAAATTAGTTATTTTATAAATTACAACAATACTATTCTTAGGGTTCCTTAAAAAAAATATATTTTAAATTTAACATTTTCTTGGAAGAAATTATTAATCCGGAGGACCAGCGCCAAAAACTAATTTTTCTATAATTTCTCTTGGAGTCAGGTCCTTATGTTCATTTTTTAACAATTGATAAGACTTAACAAATAATTTTCTCTTTTCTAGAAATTTATTTGAGCCCCAATCTTTCATGAACTCCTTAGACCGCTGACCCTTTTTGCCATACCATCCATTTTTATCTAAATACTCAGTAAACAAACTTCGATATTTTTCCTGTCTCAAACTTGGGGTTTTTCCTAATCGAATATACCACCTTGGCATAGTTAAGTTTTTTGTAAATTCACTTTTATCTCCATGAGCATAAAACCCATAACTACTAGATTTATAATTACGTAACTGATTTAATCCACGGACCATTCTTGCTCTTAGTGGATTTGCTTCTATGTAAAACTGTACCTCCATTTCATATCTTGAACCTTTTTCCACCTGTGGAGTCTTTGGCCTTTCTACTGCTACTTTTCCCGAACGATTCATAAGTTTGTTGTACTTAAGCCCAAATATACCGTGCGCTAATCTCATAAAATTAGATAAATGCTCGACTCCGTCTCTATAGCCACACAGCATGTGTACATGGTTATCCATGTAGCAAAAGGCGTGAATTTTCACATTTTTGGAATTTTTGTTCCGATTTACGGAATAATCTGTGCTTTTGGCATATAACTCTTTTGCCCCTGGTTTACGTAATAACATCTCATTGTTGTGACATTTCCAGTACTTATGTACGAGCCCAGACGAATCTGGATTTTGAATTACTCTAGATTTTCTCATCTTAGCACTTTACATACAAAATCTATGCCAGGCTTTGCCAGGCTTCGCGAATATGCTCCGTCCCTAATTTTAATTTTTTATATAGACTTATATGAATTTTTTTTCTAAAAATAATTAATGACAAAAAAGAATATTACAATTCATATTTCATTTTATATTTTTTTATTATCAACATTAATTATATTTCCTAGCTATGGACAAAATACTTATTTAAAGGAATCTAGAGATGGAAATATAATTCTTATAGATAGTCATCTTGTAGCTCCAGTTGCAAACTATAACGCAAATATTAATGAATTTTATCTTACCGTAAATAAATATAAGCCATTGCAAAAAGAGGTTATTGATATTTCAACTTACAGTAAAAGTACTCATGGAAAAAATACAGATACTGCTGAAGAAAAAATCGCGATAAAAATTCGAGATTATAGCGATACAGCATACGAATTATACAATAAAGCTTGTAAAAATACTGATAATCCATATTATTATGATGAGTACAAATGTGATTTTTTATTACTAGTTTTTGTTACAGAATCTTCTTCAATCTTTATTACTGCTAATTTTGACGAACAAAATAACGACAGAAAAACTATTAATAAACCGAGGATTGAAAAAAAACAAAATAAAACCATTTACAAATATCTTCAATACTTCAGATTTATTAACTCAGAAATAGAAAAAATAAAAAATAGAGAAAATAATATTTTAACTTAAAGTAAAAACGCTCACTCAAAACACTTTTTAACCACTTATATCTTTCTAAAACTGCAAAATTTAAAGTGCTTGCTGACTGAGTGCTCCGTCCTTTTATATTTTTAAGTACTTGGACTAAATCAAGTACTTTGTCACCGAATATAATAAGATTTATGTGTTAAATTGTCTGGATATGTTTAAATTTGTGTTGCCAATATTTTTTCTAGTTTTCAGCTGTAGCCCATTAAATAAAAAAGACAACTCTAAAAATACTGATGAATCTACTAAGTTTTATTCACATATATATAAAATAATGCCCCTTAAACTAGAATTCGATGAATCACCAGACTCCCCAGCTTCGTACTATCATCAAATGATTTTGGAAAAAAATGGAAAAATTAATCCATTACCTGAATATAAGGAAAATGCCATTAGAGTGGATTCTGGATCTTGGAAAATTGAAGCTAATATTCTTGAATTGAATATAACTGCTTTTAATGCTTTATGTGAGCTAGAACCTTGTACTATTTATATGTATGATCAACTTAAAATTCCCCTTAAGATAAAAAAAGACAAAATTCAATTTCCAAAATATGTTAAGTGATTTTTATTATAGAATAAAGCTCTATTAATAAAACTTTATTTAGTTCTTTTTAAGTTTTAATGACTTCTCTAAATGTTCCTTGGCTATAGCCCCATCCAAGTCCTCACGAAACTCTTCAGAAGAATAGAAACTTTTAGCAAATTTAAAATTTAGTTTGGACAAAGTTTCAGCTGACTCCCAATGGATGTTGTCATATTTTGCTTCACAAAACCATAAAGATGGAGAAGGATGATTTTCATAAAGGCGTTTGCAATTTTTTTTTCCAGCCAAACTCTTATAAGCAATAACAAAATTTTTGCACACTTCCTCGTTATTTAAATCTTGGCGACATTGACCTTCATATTCAAAAAGTTTTTTACATATATGAAGATCTTTGCAATCTGGCTGTTTAACTTACTTTTGTATGGGTTCTTTTATGATAGGACTTTTAGCACAAGAAGCAAAGATCAATAAAAATATTTTGCAAAAGTACAACATTTATTCATAAATATAGTTTAAACAATATTTAATGATTTTAATATTTAAATACATATTTTATCATGTTAAAATGTGAACCGGGCTAAAAACATGTAAGCTGCAGTAAGTTTTCTATGCACTAAGTTTTCTATGCACTAAGTTTTCTATGCACTAAGTTTTCTATGCACTAAGTAAAAGAAGATATAAAGTTAACTAATTTTACTGATCAAACCTATCATAAAAAATTGGAAAGGGGTCGTTTCTACTCGGTTTAAATGCACTATATCCTTCCATTTCTTGCATTACTGGGTTTGCGTTTGCAATAATATTGTCACTTGTATATTCAATTTCTTGGTTAGCGGGTTTAAGTTTTTTTTGAACAAATTCTTTAAGCTTGGTTTCTATTTCTTCTCTAAGTTTATATTCTTGCTCTTTTTCACCTGTACTTGTCTCAGTATAATTTATAGGCTTTTGGTAAAACTTTCTAAAAGTAGGTTCATTTATATCTTTGGCCTTTAGGTTGAATTTAAATCCATTTTCAGTTATTTCAATTTCTCCGCCCACTAGAGTTTTTGTTTTATAAGCTAAAAAAATATGTTGTCCGGCTATATCATTAATGTCTTCTGTTTTTGATACCAAGACCTCTCCAGTTTCAGTTACTACGTATATATATGTGCCTGGTGGTAATTTACTTAAATCAGGATTTTGGTAAACTTTTGGAGCTGCTTGTTTATACTTATCTATTGTTAATACCTTTAGTTTAATTTCTCCGTTAGTACCTTCATTTGCTTCACTATAATAATATCTAGAAACATGTTCTCTGGGATTTGGAGATGAAAGTTTCTTATGCATTCTTGCATTGTCTAAATCTGTGATTTGGTATTTCCTGCTCTCCAGTTTTCTAATTGGCTTTTGGGCAGGTTTAATGTTAGCTGGTTCAACCTTGTTTACAACTTTACTTGTGGGATTAGATTTTAATTCAGGATCAATTATTTTTATAGTGCTTAAATCAAGATCTGCAATAGGTGCGCTTAATAAATAATTATCACCTGTTATTGGCCCTATGTCATAATAGACATTTCCTTTATCAATATGACTAAAATAAAATCTTAACTCTATTTTATCAACGGTGTCTTCTACTGAGATACGAGTTCCTTTTCCAATAGTTTCTAAAGAGGGTTTTTTTATTGGATTTAGAAATTGCCAGGCTTCATTTATTGCTCCAAAACTACATTTGTTTATAAATCCCCAGATTCTAGATTTAGTAGGTTTTTTACCATGGACATCGTCGGCAAAATTATAGCTATATATATTTATTAGTAAAAAACATAAAAATATTTTTTTCATCTAATTTTTATTATACAAGAAACTAGTACGTGTTACTAATTGAGTATCAAATTGAACCTCTCTTGTAAGTATAAATTAAGTAAATTATCAGTTAATTATTGACATTAGATTACCATTCTACAGCGGTTTGCTGACCTTTTTATAAATTCTGATAAAATATCCAGTCCCCGATTAAAAAGATAATGACAGCAAAGATATTATTTAAAAGATGTTCAAAGAAATAAAATGAGTATTTTTCATAATTGACCTGTAAGCTATGTAAAGATTAAAATAAATTACTTGTGAGAACTTCAAATGAAAGCCCCAGGAATCATTTTAAAATTGCTGGTAAAATGGCTCCCTTTCGACTTTTTCCAGTGCCGGTTATTGAAAATAAAAAATATTTCATCCAGTGTGAAAGTCTTATTCAAGCATACTTGCTTGTCTTTTTACTTTTACATCAATGGATAGCTTTAGATCCAGAATGCACTTGTAGTTTTTGGATTGAAAAGCCCTTGCATCAAGACGGCCGCACCCGAGTTTTTACTCCAAACTGGTATGCCTTGTCTCTTAGTTACTTCCCAGAGAGATCGGCATCTCTGGATCGTATTGAACAACTGGAAAAAGTGCTCAGCCAATCTATCTCTACTTGGGTTTTGAAACCAACACAAGACAATCAACGCCTACTAATTAAGCGGGTTAAGACTCAATTAGAATGTAAAAGTTGCCAAAAACTGGGAGTTGCCCAAGCTAACCTAGAAAAACTCATATCCCATATTCAAGAGGTTGAGGAAAGTTAATAATCTAAAGTCCAATTAAAAATAAAAAAACAATACAAGCAAGCCTTACATATCTTTGCATAGTTTCAAGATCTCGCCATTCACATATCTTTTAAATAATGATGAGAGCAACGCCATGTCTTATGAACTAAGTAGCAAAACAGTTAAGCTAAAGCTACTGGCTTCATAAAAATTGCAATCACTCTACTATAATAGTAATTATATTTTCCCAATCCACTTTTCCAGGATTCCCCCAGTCAATCGCTAAGTCTTTAATAGGAGCTTTCAAACTTATTCTCACATTCGTTCCATCAACAAGATTATCGTTGAGCAAATTATCAGCAAAATATCTTCTCACAAGATAAAGATTTATATTGTCTGTAAGCCTTCTCGCACCATAAGCAATATCAACGTATAAAGCAGCAACAAGATTAATAACTTCTTTATCAAAGGTAATGTTTGTCTTTGATAAACCTCCTCTAGTGAGAACATTGTTTTGTAAATAAGCACTAGTTATTACTTCAGCAACTTCAGGACCAATAGGATTGAAAACAATTTTTACATCAAATCTATTCACTAACTCTGGTGAAAATTCTGCTTCCATTTCAGATATAAAAATCCTTTCCATTTGAATCTTAGAAACTCCTGACAAATAACTATTAGCCTTTGAAACCTCCCCATCTGCAGAAAAACCCATATCCTTAGAAGCGACCTCTTGCTTCAGTTTTTGCACACCCAAATTAGAGGTTCCAATAAATAAAGTCATTGTTGTTCTTACTAAATTTCCACGTCCATCGACAATTTGACCATCAAGCGTAGAAAGTGCAATATTTCTATTATCTGGATGCATTTTTTCCATTTCATCAAACATAACAACGTTCATTGGGTATTGTTTTACTCTATTAACAATTTTTTTCTTCATTTCTCCAGGATTAAATTGTTCTGAAATTTTTGCATAATCCTCGCCTGAAAATTTTAATAGTCTTTGAGAATCTCCAGAAAACACTTCATCAACAACAGCTAAAACCAACTCAGTTTTTCCAACACCTGTTGGCCCCAAAAAAAGCATCCTTGCTATGGGCTTATCAACAGCATTTATTTCCAATGCAAAAGCTCTAAATGCTTCAATAATAGCTTTAATTGCCTCATCCTGATTTTTCACACGATTCTTCAATCTTTTTTCAAGCTCATCCATGTTCGTTTTAATTTCTGATCTACTACCTAAAAGTATTTTTGTAATCCCTAAGCTTTCTGAAAGTTGATTAACTAAAAATTTATCAAGAGCTCCTTCTTCATTTTTTTTATTTGTTTTATTTTTAATTTTTCTCATCGCAGCTTTTCCGTCTTTACTCTCAATCACTCTAACAACTAAATCAGCTAATGAAGCAGGTAATTTTCTTGATAAACTCATTCTATTTAATCTGCCGGCAACACCTAAAAGCGCATTCTCGGAGAATAGTAAATCTGTTGATGGCAAATAACTGTACTGATCCAGCAAAGATTTTCTTACTGCTATAACTGCATTTGATTCCTCTAAAGGAGTAAGAATAACATTATTTCCACCCATAATAGAAGTAAAACTTGTTTGAGTATTTTCAAGAATTTCCCATCCCTTTGGAGAGCTAGTTGCAAGTAAATCATAAGAAAATTGCTTAAGCTGCCCTGGAAGAGTTCTATACACACTTCCTTCATTATCTTTCCAGCTTGCTTCTACTAAGTTATGGATGTCATCTATAAAAACAACTAGCCTGTATCCTATTTTTTCAAGGTCTTTTCCAGTACTTTGTAAGTTGTTAAATTTATCAGCCAGTTGACCACGATATGAAGTATCAGAACCTATAGTAGTTTGATCAAATTTAAAAAACACAAGCTTTTTTTGACCACTACTTGGCGCTACGCCAGATAAATGATCTGCAAAATAATGCTCAACTAAAGAAGTATTCCCCACCCCTGACTCTCCAACAACCACAGCTGCATTAACCCTTCCTCTTCTTGGCATGCCAAGAGGAAAAACTGAGCTCAATCTAACTAGATCTTTCGCTCGTTCATGCACGCGTTTAGGAGGAGAACGAAATAACCTATCATTCATTACAGTCCCTAGCTTTCCATCAATTTTTAGTAACAATTCTAATGCTTGATTAGAAAGAGCTCCCCACTAAAGCTGGTTGTTAATAAAAATAAAACTATGATTTTTCTGGTTTTGGAGAAATATATATTAAGCTCGTCTTTGTGTTAAAAAATAAAGCATTTTTTGTAAAGAAAAATTAGCTTTAATTAACTTTAAAAACACTTTATTTGTATATACTATATATGTTTAATATGACTATTAAATTAACTAAAAAGACTATATATTCCATCTGTTCTGTTTTTTTTATAGGGTTAATTCCTATTATACTAATATATTCGCCTAAATCTTTTTCTCAGGTTGAGCTTCATAATTTGGTAGAGAACGACAAACAAAGATTTGAGGCACCAATGTTTATGGCCTCAACAATAATTAATAAACAAGAATGGTTTTACTTAATAGAGAGAAGTGGCAAGCTTTATAGGTTTTTAAATGGAAAAAAGATAACACAAAAGGAGTTACTTTTAGATATAAGTAACAAAGTCATTACTCATTCTGAACATGGATTTTTAGGCCTGGCTTTAGATCCCGGTTTTTCACATAACCAGAAGTTATATATATATTATAGTAGCACTAAGGCTAAGCAAAAAAACAATAAACATTTTAAAACTAAAAAAAATGGGGAATATACTTTGCTAAGTTCATTTACTCAAAAAAACACCGCATTGGAAACTGCTAAAAGTGAAGTAACAATTGATAGCTACTCTCAACCATTTTCTAATCATAATGGAGGAATGATAGCATTTGGTCCTGATAACTACCTTTATATTTCTCCTGGAGATGGAGGTTCATTTGGTGATCCTCGGGAAAGAGCTCAAGATTTAAAATCGCCACTAGGAAAGATGCTGCGAATTGATGTTTCACAAAATAAGAAAATAATTCCTTCCTCAAATCCTTTTGTTGGCATGAATAAAAAAGATCCTAAGATTAGGGCGGACATATGGGCTATTGGAATAAGGAATGCCTGGCGTTTTTCCTTTGATTTTTCTGATCTTTGGATTGCTGATGTTGGGCAATTTAGACATGAAGAAATTAATTTAATCTCAAAAGGAGGTTTGAATCTAGGGTGGGATTTGTATGAAGCAAGTGAAAAATTTGAAAACTCTAAAAGACAAGATGTTAAGGATTTAACTTTTCCAATATTTTCTTATACTCGCCCTGAGGGTTTTAGCATAACTGGAGGTTATGTTTATCGTGGAAAAGATTTAGGTGCTAATTTTATTGGAAAGTATATTTATGGTGATTATGGGACTGGAAAAACCTGGGCTTTGTCTTATGACAGTGTAAATAAAAAAGTGCTAAGTAATGAAGAACTAAAGCTTGCAGTGAATCCAATTTCTCTGGTTTCATTTGCTGTAGACAAGCAAGGAGAGATTTATATACTGTCGATGGCCGGAGATATTTTTAAATTACAAAGTAAATAGATGAACTTGTCTAAAAGTGGATGCTTTTTAATTTTTTATTAAATATATGACTTCATAGTCATTTCTTTATTGGTTATACTACTAAATAGTTGGGTACTGCTGATTTCTTTAAACAGACTCAAGGATTTGATTGTGAATGAGACATGAATATATTCGGGGACGGGGCACGTATAAATAAATCCTTAGTGAAAATGCCAAAAGATGTGAAAGTATTCAAAACACAAAACCAAGACCAAATTGACTTATGTATAAGTTATTGAAATAAAATAAAAATTCTTAGTTTTGAGTTATTCGTGGTTCACGAGAAGATGCTCCGTCCCCGAATCTTGCATCTGGCATGAACAAGCTTGAATAATTTGACTCTCTCGTAGTTAAATGTTGATTTTAATAAGGACATTTCCGTAAGAATTGATTATATTTTGGATTTAAGATCTTCTACTAGACGGGAGAAGGCATTTGATTTTGAATTTTAAAAGCTAAGGGTATAACCTACTAAGGGAAATCCCTTAAAAAAGCTAAGCGAAAATCGTTTTCCCTTAGCTTTTGGGCCTAAAATTTCTTACAAAGTTATTGTTAAAATCAGTGAAATAAGTCAAGCTTACTGTATATTTGAGACTTCTTGGGTAAAACCAGAGGGAGTCATAGATTTTTTTTGAGAAAGAGGTTTTAATGGTTAGTAAAAGGTTATTGGTTATAGTTGTAGTTTTTATCGCACTAACTTTGGTCATTAAGTTTAGAGATAAAGGTTACGGTTTTTATAAGAATAATCAATTTAAAAATTTAGATATAAAAGTTATAGATGAGAGCGGTAACACTGTACTTATGAATGCAGTACATAGAGGAGATCTTTTTTTAATAAAATATATTCTAAATGAAAATTTAAAAATAGATATTAACCATGTCAATAAATACGGAGAAACTGCCTTATATATTGCTACCAACCCTAGATATAATATTAAGTATGGTGATAAGAAAAAATATAGAGATGAAATCATCAGAATCTTATTAAAAAATAATGCTGATCCTAACATTTTAACAAGCAGAAAAAATGCACCTATTTTTAATGTAACTGGAAAGGAGGACTTTGAAAGTTTTAAATTGCTTGTCAAGCATGGAGCAAAAATCAATTCTTTAGATTCTAAGGGAAACAATGTTTCGCACTATGCTGTAATAAACAATAATGCATCTATTCTAAAATTTTTATTAGATCAAAACATGAATGTTAATATAGTTACCAAATCTAATGATAATGCTCTCCATATGGCTTCAGGACGTTATAACTATAAAACAGTTGATTTTTTATTAATGTCCGGAGCTGATGTGAATTCAAGGAATCATTCGGGTGACACTCCACTTATGGTCGCCCTACTATCGGAGGGAATTAGACATTCTGCTAATGATGGAGTTTTTTTTGAGAAAAGTTTCATTAAATCTTTAATTAAAACTGTAGATATATTGATTGAGTCTGGTGCATGTATAGAGTGTGAAGGATCGGAGGGTTCTCCTCAAACAATAGCTTATATGCATTATTGCAGTAGATATATTAATTTTAAAAAAAAATTCAGCTCACTTTGTAATTTATAACTCTAATCTTTGACCAAAAAGCTACTTTTAGACTTAGGACTTTCTGAACACGAAGCTGGCCTCGAAAAAATTGATGCCAGCTCACCAAAACTCCTAGATCTGTGGTTTGTCAGTCTGATTCAAGATTAGTGTTTATGGCCCAATTATCCTTAACCTTCTAATTGAATTTAATACTGATTTATTAGTTACTTGAGTTTGTTCAATATTAAGAAAATAAAGATTATTCATTTCTTTTAAGGGAGCTACATCAATTATTTTTGTGTTTTTAAGACCAAGTCGCTCCATCTTAACTAGGGGTGACAATAAGGCTGTGTCCTTAAATTGTGTTTCAGACAAGCTAAGTCTTTTTAAATTAATTAAATTTTTGATTGGCTCAAAGTTCATAATGGGGTTCTGAGAAAGATATAAAGTTTCTAAATTTTTTAGCTTACTAAGAGCATCTATATTTTTCACCTTAGTACCTTGCAAAAACAAAATTCTTAATTTGTGTAATTCACTCAATGAAGAAATATCTGAAACATGGGTACCTTGAATGAGCAATACTTCCAATTTCTTCAGACTTCTTAAGCAGTCAATATTCTCTACTTTAGGTTCTTCCCGGTTGGTGGTGGGTAGCACAGCATAAATAGTATGAAAGAGAGTAAGGCATAGCATCTCTAGATCTGTAATTATTAAAATTGAAACTATTCAGTAATTTCAGACAAGGAGAAAACTAT
>Ga0209187_1000592_pt1 | contig 57860 bp, 52 predicted proteins | sample BantaG_FD_187430 | JGI IMG/M metagenome (GOLD analysis project Ga0209187, IMG submission 187430) | Marine algal microbial communities from Bantry Bay, Ireland - BantryBay_4 metaG (SPAdes) (version 2) | ecosystem: Host-associated > Algae > Red algae > Unclassified | place: Bantry Bay, Ireland...
CTGTCATGGTCTCTCCAGTTTTAAATATTTGCAAAAAACAAACGGCTACCTGCCGCAAAGAGTTCCGAATTCTTTTGACTCAGCCGCAGTGGATGCGACAATCTGATAGGAATTTGGAGGAGAGACCATGTCAAAAATTATGAAATATTCGAGCTGGGCTATTGCGCTCTACATTGCCCTCATTTTTCTAGATAGTTTGCGATTTAAATTCACCGGACATCCGACGCCTCATCATATTTTTACAACACTAAAAGACTGGTCCGGTATTGGATTATTTTATCCTGCGGGGCCATGGGTGATCGGCCTGGCTGAGCTCGCCTCCAGCCTGCTGGTCTTGGTGTTGCCTCTAATTTTCACGCTAAAAAAATCTCCCCGCAACGCGGCGCGCAGTCAGTTTCTCGGCGCGTTGATCGCCTTTGGCGTGATGAGCGGCGCGATTGTTTTTCATCTCTTTACCCCGCTTGGCATTAATACACCGACGGAGTGGAGTGCAGATGGGCAGACCATTCTAAAAGAAGGGCCGCTGCTGTTTTTAATGGCTTGCGGGGTTTGGGCGACGTCACTCCTATTGATGGTCTGGCGCGGCGCTCAGATGAAGGGCGGGACGAAACACTGAAAACTTAGGACTTTGCGTCCAGCCACGCCTTATAGCGTTTGGTGAGTTTTGCGGTTTTCATCTGCTGACCAAGGAGGGCGAACAAGGCATTTTGTTTGGGTTTAATTGGCAGGCCGTCGCCGAGGCGGTAAAGCTGCTGCTTAGTCATCGCCATCCCCGCGAGCGCGCCCATGGCTTTGTCTTTCCATCCTGCACGGCTAATCGTGACTTGCAGAGATTTATCTTCGCGCCAATCGGCGATTAGGTGCGGGTTATAGGCAAAGGCGCGTCCAATCCCGACCATATCAACGCCGGCCTCGTTCAAAGCCATCTCCGCCGTTTCTCGCTTTGTCACGCCGCCCGTCACCATGAGCGGCATATTGGCGGTTTCGGAAATGCGTTTGGCGAAGTCGAAAAAAAACAGCTCGCGTTTTTCAGTCGAGCTTTCCACACGGCCATCTTCGGAATTCCCCATCATGGCCGAGCTCTCATAGCTGCCGCCTGAGATTTCGACAAAGTCCACAGCTTCCGCGTTGAGCCAGTCCACGACTTGTTCGGAATCCGCAATATCAAATCCGCCTTTTTGGAAATCTGCGCTATTGAGTTTTACGCCGACAATGAAATCGTCATTCACGCGGTCGCGGATGGCGCGGATAATCTCGAGCAAGAACCGCGCGCGATTTTCCAGCGGTCCGCCCCACGCATCTTCGCGCAAGTTGGTCAGCGGTGAAAGGAATTGCGCAACTAAATACCCATGTGCGGCATGGACTTGCACGCCGTCAAAGCCTGCGCCTTGAGCCGCCAAAGCCGTTTCGGCAAAGCGGCGAATAAGGCCCCGAATTTCATCCTCGGTGAGCGCACGGGCATCCGTGAACATTTTGCTCGCCATGCCCTCCAAATTGACTTTGGTCGCAGAGGCCGAAACGGGCTGCGTGCCCATATTGGCAAAGACTTGCCGTCCGGGATGGGAGATTTGCATGACAAATTTTGACCCGCCCGCCTGTCCGCTTTTGGCCCATGTTTCAAACTGCGCACGGGTCTTCGGGTCATCCAAAGTGTCCGCTTCCAACACCACGCCGCCCGGACCCGTCATCGCGGTCGGGTCCACCATGACATTGCCGGACAGAATAATTCCGGGTCCCGCGTCAGCCGCTGCCGCCGAATTGGACCACGCCTCATAGAGATTGAGAAGCGCCTGCCCCGGGACCTGCCCCGCCTCCGCCATATTCTCCTCCATCGCAGCTTTGCACAGCCGGTTCTGGACAACGGCGCCATTGGGGAGGGTCAGGCGGGTGAAAAGCGGTGAGGACATAGGGGGTTCATTTCATATTCAAGGGGAGAACTGTTATAGGAAATTCATGATGAAATTACTACTCACAGTCCTTGCTGTCGCCCTCTGCACAAATGAACTAAGTTTCGCGCAGGATGAAGTGCCGGATCGCGCGCCTTGGAATAATTCTGCTGACGCTTCGGCCGGTCCCGTTATTGCCTTTATTGGTGAAAAGGTTTTCATCGAAGAGCGTAATCTTGAACAAACAGAAGATATTACGGGTCCAGACGGACGCATAATAACTCGTATAATCCCAAATCTTTATCACCGCTTCCAAGCGCGATATAAGGTCATTGAGACGATAGGCGGCGCGTATAAAGGTTCTGAAATTGATTTCCAAACCTTTGATCATGACGGCGTATTGGTTTTTCCGAAGCTCAATCCACTTCTACTCTTTGCCGTTAACCGAGATGGTAGGTGGGAGGTGAGCCAATCTCCAATTTACGCCGTCCATGAAACGACAGATGGAGATTGGGGGATTTGTGGAAGCGCTGCCCAACCTTACAGATCAGAACCGGCGCGAGCTTTAGCCGCGACATATGTTGAACCTTTGGGGTTCCTGGGGCTGCCAAACACGCAGGCGGCAACTGAGGCCTGCATCAAGGGAACCAGGGCCTCGAATCTCTTTGCTTTCGAAGAAGCAACCCGATTTGGCCCGCTGCGCCGACGGGCAGCCTGCAACCGCGAAATGGGTGAGCGTGATAACACGATTCACGGAACAGGGTCTTCCCCGGAAGATGAGTTGAAAGCCAGAATTCACGTTGCCTGCGTCAGTCGACTGGAAGCCGAAGACAATCTCTAACGCCGCCAAACTTTCCACAGGCCATACAGACTAATCGCCAGCCAAGCGATTTCGATGACGAAGCTGGCGAGATTAAAACTGTAAAATAACGATACCAAAATGAGTACCGCGCCGATGCCATTGCCCGCGCTATACATCCAACCTTTCGGATCCATCTTCTCAAGCGTCAATGCGCCGTAGGTGAACAAAATCATCCCCACTCCGACGAGCCCGATGAAGTCAGGAAATGTAAAGGCTTCGAACGTCACGGATTTACCCGCCGCATGGTCAGGTTAATCCGCCCGCCTTTCTGCACTAGCGCGCTTTCACCCATATAGACTTTCGAGACGCTGTGATAACATTGCCGGGACGCTCCGCCCATGACGACAACGTCGCCGCTCATGAGTTTTATTCCGTGGGTTGGCCCGCCGCGCTCCGGTCCGCCGATACGGAACATGGCCGGGTCGCCGAGGCTGACCGAGACGACAGGTGCGTTCACGGCCAGCTCATCTCGGTCCACATGCGCGCCCATTTTCGAGCCCTTGCGATACCAGTTAATGAGGCAGGCTTCGGGCAGATCAGGCCAGCCGCTCACGTCCCGCCAGAGTTTCTTCAATAAATCCGGCAAGGGCGGCCAGGGCACGCCTGTTTTGGGATGTGTCTCTTGATAGCGGTAGCCGCGCTCGCGATCCGTCACCCATCCTAGCATACCGAAATTGCTCATGACCACAGATAGAGGCGTCCCCGTGCGCGGCATGGTCGGCTGGAAAAATGGCGCAGTCTGCGTTCCCGCTTTGACGCAATCAATTAACTCCGCTTGTTCTGCCGCGTTAAAATAAAGCGGCAGATGTTTGAACCCGGGCGGTGGCGGTGTTTTTTGCGCTTTCATATAATTCACCATTTGAGTGGCACAGGGAACCAAGTCTAGGCCACATTTTGTCCTAATTCATATTTTAAGCGGGAAGGGACTAGCCCTATACAAATCTCAAATATGTGATTAAATAACATTTATGCGTCTCTTAATTCTTGCTTGTCTCTGTTTGCCTCTCGCCGCCTGCGGTCCGGTCACGGCGCAAGATAGTACAGCGAGCGACCCAACCGTGGAGGCCGCATCACAGACCCCGCGATCTCGGGTTGCCGCAGTACCGGAAACCGCAAAGCCATTGGTCACTGCGGCGCGCGGCCGTCTAAAATCAATGGTCGTGTATGACGGGCGTTATATGCGGCTCGATTACCCGGGCGGCGATGTTCCCGCGACGATGGGCGTGTGCACCGATGTCGTCATTCGAGCCCTACGCAAAGCCTATGATGTCGATCTGCAGAAGCTCGTTCATGAAGACATGAAGGCGAATTTTAGCAAATACCCAACAAATTGGGGGCTGACCCGGACGGATAAAAATATCGACCATCGCCGCGTGCCGAATCTGGAAACCTATTTCACGCGCGCAGGACAGGCCATGCCCATCACGCGGACGCCGTCCGACTATAAACCCGGCGACATTGTCAGTTGGCGATTGGACAGCAATCGCGGCAGCGGCGGCTTGCCCCATATCGGCATCGTCTCAGACCGCCGCTCGCGCAAAGGTATCCCGCTTATCATCCACAATATCGGACGTGGCCCGGAAGAAAGCGACATGCTGTTCGACCACAGAATTACCGGGCATTTTCGCGTTGGGCTTACGGGGTAGATGATTTTACTTTGGAGCTTAATCTATATTTAGCTTATATTTGTGGGCTACCGCTTTCGCATGAGACTGCCAAGGCATCGGAAATTTTTTCAGCCAGGCTTCATAGCTGAGGGCGACGAACGTCACGTCCGCATTCTCTACCTGTTTAGAAAAATGCGAAATCTCGGCTTGATGATCTTTGACGTCTTGGCGAGTGAATGAAACCGGGCTTTTGTGAGGGGTTTCGATATAGATGTAGAGGAGTGAAGGCGCTTTCTTTTCTCGCATGATCCCTTCTGTCCTCAACCCAAACGCATGTTTGACGAGCTGCGCCGCATCTAAATAGCGATAAACGACCGCTTTGGAAATTAGTGCATCGCGCACGTCTGTATAGGCTTGCATGTTTACACCCCAAACATCCTTATTATAGGCGTCCGAGAAATGCGCCGCCTTACTATCGCGATAAGGTTCAAAGCGTTTTGACTCAATTCCGATAATTTCGTTATCGGTCTTTATAACGGCATCCAACCAAGGATGACGCCCGCCGCTCCATGGAAAGCGAACTTGATACTCGATATCAACGAAAGACGGTGGCCAGTCTTTTGACGACAGACCCGGGATTTGCGGCAAGGCTTTTGGCAACTTTATAAAAGGCCCGAACGAGTCAACTACTAATGCTGCACTGCTTTGAGGGGAGAGTAATTTTCCGCTCTCAATTTCATTTCCACCCGCCATTTTAAGTCGCTCCAAAATATGTTGGGTTGGGATATCGGGGAGAAAATCGAATACTGGCATTCTTCCATCTTAAGGCGCCCTTTTAATATTCACCATAAAAAACCACCCGACACCCTTGCGACTCTAATCTGCCGCCCCATATCGGGCTGGAAAGGGGTTTTCGCTTGTGTTTTGCGCGGCGTGAACCTTTGCAATTTTATCATATGAGCAGGTGCCGCAATCGGGCCTGCCACCAATTTGGAGCATGATACATGTCTAAAGTGATCGGTATCGACCTCGGCACGACCAACTCTTGTGTTGCGGTTATGGACGGCGATAAGCCCAGAGTTATTGAAAATGCGGAAGGTCAACGGACGACCCCGTCTGTTGTGGCCTTTACCGAAGACGGCGAACGCCTCATCGGAACGCCCGCCAAACGGCAGGCCGTGACGAACCCGGAGCATACTTATTTCGCGGTGAAGCGTCTTATCGGACGTCCGTTCACGGATCCGGCGATTAAAAAAGACGCTAAGCTGCTGCCTTATAAAATTGTCAAAAGCAAAAGCGGCGACGCTTATGTCCAGGGCCGTGACAAGGAACTGTCCCCGGCTGAAGTCTCTGCCATGACATTGACCAAGATGAAGGAAACCGCTGAGGATTATCTCGGCGCGACCGTCACGCAAGCCGTCATCACGGTTCCCGCTTATTTTAACGATGCCCAGCGTCAGGCGACAAAAGATGCCGGTAAAATTGCCGGTCTCGAAGTTCTTCGCATCATCAACGAGCCAACCGCTGCGGCGCTGGCTTACGGCATGAACAAAGAAGACGGCAAAACCATCGCAGTTTATGATCTCGGCGGCGGTACTTTTGATGTCTCCGTTCTTGAAATCGGCGACGGCGTCTTCGAGGTGAAATCTACAAATGGCGACACCTTCCTCGGCGGTGAAGATTTCGACATGCGTATTGTTGAGTATTTTGCGGATGAGTTCAAAAAAGAGACCTCCATCGATCTCAAGAAAGACAAGCTCGCGCTGCAGCGTCTTCGTGAAGAGGCTGAGAAAGCCAAGAAAGAGCTGTCGACCGCTTCATCCTATGAAGTGAACCTGCCGTTTATCACGGCGGACGCGACCGGCCCGAAACATTTGACCATGAAATTGTCCCGCGCCAAGCTGGAAAAGCTCGTCGATGATTTGATCAAGCGGACAATCGCGCCGATCAAGAAAGCCATTGCGGATGCAGGTCTTTCTGCGGCTGATATTGATGATGTCGTCCTTGTCGGCGGTATGACCCGTATGCCCGCTGTCCAAGCGGCTGTGACCAAGTTTTTTGGCAAGGAACCGCATAAGGGTGTGAACCCGGATGAAGTTGTTGCCATGGGCGCGGCTATTCAGGCTGGTGTTTTGCAAGGCGACGTCAAAGACGTTCTCTTGCTGGACGTAACGCCATTGTCTTTGGGTATTGAAACAGAAGGCGGATTGTTCACGCGTATGATCGACCGCAACACGACAATTCCAACGAAGAAGTCTCAGGTCTACTCAACAGCAACAGATAACCAATCTGCTGTGACGATTAAGGTCAGCCAAGGTGAACGCGAAATGGCGTCTGACAACAAATTGCTGGGTCAATTTGATTTGGTCGGTATTCCGCCCGCACCGCGCGGCATGCCACAAATCGAAGTTACATTCGACATTGACGCAAACGGCATCGTGAATGTGTCTGCGAAAGACAATGCAACAGGCAAGGAACAGCAGATCCGTATCCAAGCCAGCGGCGGTCTCACAGACGAAGACATTGAAGCCATGGTGAAAGACGCCGAAGCGAATGCGGAAGGCGATAAAGCCCGCCGCGAGCTCGTCGAAGCCAAGAACCAAGCGGAAGCCATGATCCACAAAGCTGAGTCTGATCTGAAGGAACACGCTGAGGCGATTTCCGAGGAAGACAAAGTCGCTGTCGAAGAAGCCCTCGCAGAAGCCAAAGAGGTTTCCGAAGGCGAAGATACCGCGCTCATCGTAGACAAAGTTCAAGTCTTGTCTGCGGCGTTGATGAAGGTCGGTCAGACGATGTATGAAAATGCAGCTGCCGATGCGGATACAGGCCCGGCGTCGCAAGCCGATCAAGCGGATGATGATGACGATGTTGTCGACGCTGAATTTGAGGATGTCGACGACGAAAGCGCCGCGTAGCTCCTAGCGCTGCTGAACGAGATTTAGGGCTCCGCGTGATACACGCGGGGCCTTTTTCAAATGTGGACCACGCAAGTAGGTCTCACCAATTGCTCCGCGCATTGAACTGGTGCGGGCGCATAAGTATTTAATGACAAAGCGCACACGCATGGATTTTGCGGTGCGAACACGGGACCGGACGTCATGTCAAAACGCGATTATTATGAAACGCTGGGCGTGGCCAAAACCGCCGATGCCAAGACGATGAAATCGGCCTTCCGAAAAAAGGCGATGGAATGCCATCCCGACAGGCACCCCGATGATCCAGAAGCGGAAGCACGGTTCAAAGAACTCAATGAAGCCTACGGCATTTTGTCTGATGAGCAGAAACGCGCGGCCTATGACCGGATGGGTCATGCCGCCTTTGAAGGCGGCGGCGCAGGCGGGGCCGGCGGCTTCCAAGACTTCAACGATATTTTCAGCCAAATTTTCGGCGGCGGAGCAGCCGGCGGCGGCTTCGCCGATATGTTCAGCGGTGGCGGGCGGCGTCAGCGCCAAACCGTGCAGCGTGGATCAGATCTTCGCTACGAGCTTGAAATCACGCTCGAAGAGGCCTTTGCCGGGAAAGACATCGACGTCACCGTGCCGATTGCCGAAGATTGCGAGCGCTGTGACGGCATAGGCGCTGAACCGGGCGCGAGTGTTGAAACCTGTTCAACCTGCGCCGGGCAGGGCCGGGTGCGCACGCAGCAGGGCTTCTTCCAAATGGAACGCGCTTGCCCCACTTGCGGCGGACAGGGCGAATATGTCTCGGACCCGTGCAAAGCGTGTGACGGTGTTGGCCAGACTCGTCAGGAAACCGAGCTGGACGTGTCTATCCCGGCGGGCGTAGAAGACGGCACGCGCATTCGCCTGACAGGCCAAGGCGACGCCGCCCCGCGGCGCGGGGCTACGGGCGGAACGCAGCGCGGCGATCTCTATATTTTTGTCGGCGTGAAACCACATGAGTTATTTGAACGCGACGGCGCGAACCTGTTCTGCCGCGCCCCTGTCCCGATGACGACGGCAGCGCTGGGCGGGGATGTTGAAATCCCGACCATTGACGGCGGGCGATCGAAAATCAAAGTCGGCGAGGGCAGCCAGACTGGAAAACGCCTGCGCCTGCGCGGCAAAGGCATGAGTGTGCTGCGCTCCGACAAACGCGGCGACATGTATATTGAACTCGCGGTGGAAACCCCGTCCGGCCTGAACAAGCGCCAGCGCGAATTACTGGAAGAATTTGCAGCGGAAGGCGGCCATCATTCGACTTCGCCCGAGAGCAAAAATTTCTTCGATAAAGCCAAGTCCTTTTGGGACGGTTTGGTCGACTGATTACGCGCCGGATGTCCGCGATCATTTTTAAGTCTTCATGCAATGCACTATAAGTAAAATGTCCCAACGCCGCGCATTCACATTCATGATGACCCTTTTCGCAACGACATTTTGTGTTGCGATAACCGGCCAAATGCTCGGCGGGCAGGCGGATTTGTTGGCTGATATAATGAAGACTGCCGTGATCATCGCGTTCAGCACGGCTATGATGAGTTACGCAGCCTGGACGCTAACCCATTTGAAAAAAGACAGTGTCTCTCGTGGAGCCGTGGCAGGATTGCTTACGGCAGTCACAATAATTCCGATTCCTGCCTTCCTGTGGCATTTGAGAACACAAATTTTTGCGGCGTATGGGAGTTCATCGGATAATATTATTGCGGCCATATTTTCCGCCCTTACGCCAGCCATAAAAGCGGGACTCTATACATTTGTTGACATTACCAAAGCGTCTCTGATCGCCGTCATCGCCAGCATGATATTGGGCGCTGTCATAGCATATTTTATCGCGCCGAGACCAACTAAGGCTCAGCTTTAGGGCTCGCTTCTACAGGGCGGAAATTCGCAGACCCCGCGATGATCGAAGACCACATATCCTCATCTTCGTCTGCATCCGGCACGTCGCGGGTGAGGTGCCACAGCGTTCGGATATACGGTCCATCCACATCTTCGCTCATCTGCCCGGTCCAACTCGTCAGGCTGCCATAGCCTTTGAAATTCACCGTGAAGGTCAATTGATCGCCTTCAATAAACCCGGTCAGTGGAAAGCGGGATGCGGGATCGGGATTGCCGAGCTGCGTATTATAATAACCGGACAGCAAGCCATCATTTTCCACAAATGTAACGGATGACCCGCGTTCATTCGCCCAGTCTCCGGTGACGCTCGGCGCGGTGTCCTGCGCACCTGCCGCGCAGGCAGACAGTAAAACAGACATCGCTATCAGGGTTGGTTTTATCATTTCATGGCCTCAAGAGCTTGCGTCAGAGCGGCGCGTTTTGCTTCAGATAGTACTTGGTCTTTTAACTCTAAACCCGGCGCGGCTTTACAGGCGACTGCCAGACATGCGGCAAGACTTATCGCCGAGACTCTAAACACCGACAAACCCTAGAATCAAATAAAGGCCCGTCGTGATTGCGCCGCCGATCAGCGCATAGGGGAGCTGCGTTCGGACGTGATCGATATGGTCATTCGCTGTCGCCATGGAAGTAATGATCGACGTATCAGACGTCGGACTGCAATGATCGCCAAACACCCCGCCGCCCAACGCGGCTGCCACGGCCAGCGTGACATTTGTATCAAGCCCTTGGGCGAGCGGCACAGCAATCGCGATCATGATGGCAAAGGTTCCCCAGCTTGTTCCGGTCGAGAAGGCGATGAAGGCACTTATCAGAAATACGAGCGCCGGGACGAGGGCTGGCGAGAGGAATGGCTTGGCTTTTTCCGCCACATATTGCCCCGTGCCCAAATCCCCGCAGAGGTTTCCGAGGGCAAAAGCGAAGACCATGAGCAATGCGAGTGGTAACATGCCGGACATGCCTTTGAGCACAATATCGACCATTTCGCGCACGCCCATAATGCCTTGGGCTTTGTTCAAAATGACGCTCACGAGGATCGCGCCGCACACGGCATAGAGCACGGATTTCGAGCCTGAGGCGCGGTCAGCTAATTCAAAAAAGCTGTTTCCCCCATCACTGCTCCATCCCGTATAAAGCATAAAGATTGGCATGAGCAGGACGAGAGCAACCAAGGGAAAAATCATATTCCGCGCCTTCGGGGACGCGCCTTCTTTGGCGGTCATCATCGTAATTTCTCCCGCAATCATCGGCACGGCTCCGTCGCGGATGAGCTTCCCCTCTGTGGCGGCACGAGTTTCCGCGCGTTTCATTTCGCCAATATCGCGGCCCGTCACAATCACGAGAATGACGAGCGCGACGGCCAGCATGGGATAGAAATTCAAGGCCACCGCCCCGACCAATGTTGACACCGGACTCTCAAGGTTTTGTTCAGCGAGTAATCCCATAATATAAGCGCCCCACGCATTGAGGGGGATGAGGATGCAAATCGGCGCGCAGGTGCTGTCCGCAATATAGGCCAGCTTCTCACGCGGAATTTTTAGCTCATCTGTGACGGGGCGATAGAGCGTTCCGACGGTCAATGTGGAGATATTGCTTTCTACAAAAATCAGCGCGCCTGTCAGCACAGCCAGCAGTTCAACCCGTTTGCGCTGGCCCTTACCATCCGCGTTGGCCGCCTTACGTTGCAGCCAGGCCAGCACACGATTGACAAAGCCTTCCACGCCGCCCGCACGCTGAATAAGGGCGATGAGCGCGCCGATCAGCAGGGTGAAAATGATGATCTCTGTATTATAATTGCTCTCAAAGACGGTAACAAAGCCGCCCATCGTCAGGATTGCGCCTTCCAGCGGATTGCCCCCCGCGAGGATCAGGAACCCCGATGCGATGCCCAGGAATAACGCCAAAAAGACCTGCCGCGTCCATAGCGCCAATCCAATCGCCAGAAGCGGCGGTAGCAGTGAGAGAAAGCCGACAGTGTATTCCATAGGTGGTGCGTTAGCGCGCCCCGCCTCGCGCGGGAAGGGGTTTTCGGCCTTGTGTCGTCCCCGCGGGCCTATGGCAGCGCCGCCTCACCGGTTGGGATGTGTCAAAGAATAGACCCATCGACACATCGAACGTGAACTGTGCTCAAACTTTAAAACTGAGTTGTGTTGTTTCTTATCTCGAAGATGAAATCTGGCGACTGATTAGGACGTCTGGGGAATATAGTATTTTTCCTGACAGTTGTTTTATATGAAGCGGTTTGCAGAATGGCAACTAGTTTTAAATTTCGTAATTTCACAGACGATTTTTCTTTTTGGTCCGATTAAGGTCTGGAAATGAGGTCAACGCATATTCAACCCGTGGATTACGACTTTTCTCGTGCATCAAAATTTGGAGTGCGTGGCCGGTTGCTGTCCAATACAGGGCTTTTGGGCGGCGCCCGATTGCTTGCAGCTTTAATGGGCGTGGCAACCTTAATCATCACAGCCAAAGCTCTGTCAAACAATGTCGCTTTTGGCACTTTACTTTTCATCCATGCCTATATGCTCTTTTTTTCAGAAGTGGCGTCTTTCCATAGCTGGCAAGCCTTAATCCGGTTCGGATCTGTTGAGGTGAAGACCAAAAATGCAAATCGGCTTTCTCAACTTGTGAAAACGGGACTGCTTCTGGATGCACTTGCAGCGGTCTTAGCATTTCTAGCAGCCGTCACTTGCTTTAGCCTGTTCATCTGGGTGAGCTCACTGATTGGTGCGGAATCAGCACCAAAACCGACATCGGCGGACACGGACGTTTCGTTAAAACAACTCATTATACTCTATTGTACGGTCATCCTTTTTCGCCAAACCAATGTGGCTGTTGGCATTTTTCGATTATTCGATAAGTTTTCTATTCTCGCTGTCAGGGCTTTAGTTATGCCTAGCGTTCGATTGATCGGCGTCGTTATCGCGTCACATTATGGCTGGGGGATAGTCGGCTTCCTCTGCGTTTGGTTCGCCGCTTCGCTTCTCAGCTATTTGGTTCTCCAGATTTTCGCCGTCTTGGAAATTCATAAGCGGCGGTTCTGGCCCCTAATACGGCGTGTCAAACTCTGCCGTCCAAAAGAGTTTCAGGGTCTCTATCCTTTCATTCTCAAGACCAATATCGACTCGACATTGAACGCTTTAAAAATGAATTTTCCCAGTCTTGCAGTCATGCTTGTTTTCGGTCCGGCCGTTCTCGCGGTTTACCGTATCGCGGAAGAAATCTCTCGATTACTCAGCCGGGGAGTCGCATTGTTTGACCAAGTCCTCTTTCCTGAACTTAGCCGCATGGCCGTTGATGTCGATTTCAAGGCCTTGAGCCGCACGACGGCCAGGGCTGCGCTTGGCATTGGCTGCATCGGATTTATTATATCAGCCATTGTCTTGATGTTTGGTGACACAATTTTGAAGATCGCATTTGACGAGAGCTTTGCTGATGCTCCGTCGCTCTCCGTCATGTTACTTGTTGCCTCGTCCTTGATAGGGATTGCGACGCCCTTTTATACTGTGTTCTACGTTTTAATGCGGCCTGGCGCGGCGATTTGGGTGCGTGTTGTGGGGGCACTTTCATTCATCGTTTTGTTCTTTGTGATGTCAGAACATTTCGGTTTGTTCTCAATTGGCTGGGCGGCCATCATAGGCGCGGCGATCGAGATGATGCTCGTCATTGTGCTAACATCATGGCTCACAAAAAAAGCGGGCAAATTACCTCAAAAGTGAGCTAATAACTTTAGCAGCCCGCTCAACCGGATTCCAATCCGGATGGCCCACAGACGCAAGGCTTCCGATTTTCTGCATCTCTATATATTGGTCATGATCTGCTCGCGCCGTCTCTAAAGCGTCCATCACCGCGTCCGCGGAGTGACACACGCGACCAAACCGCCAGTGGGTATAATCAGCACTATCTTGCCAATCCAAATCTTCTGACCCAATGAAAACACAGGGTTTGGGTTGCCATAAAAACTCATAGACCTGACTGCTCACATCGCCGAGGTAGATATCCGCTCCAAGCGTATAGGTCATATCCGTTGACGCCTCGCTTCCCAAATCAACGAGAATATTTGGATACTGGCCATAGGCCTCAAATGGAGCGCGCTCCTCTGTGCTCGCCTCTTTGAACAAGCGAATATGCGGTGCGACAATAAAATTAATATGCGGCGTTGCGGCGAATTTATCCAAAAGATGACGACCAAATTCCATCCATGAGGATTGGGCCGTGGTAAAATGCGGAGCATAAAGAACAGTTGGCTGATCGTTCTCGAATAATTTTGGCCTGTTTGGATTAAGCTTTCGGAGGATATAAGGTTTGATAAGTCCCGAAACATGACATGTCTCCTCGCTGACGAGGCCCATATCGATCAAGCGAATCTTGTCTTTCTCGCCCGGGACCAAAACATGATCGAAATGACGAAGGCGCAAGTCGTAACCGCCAATGCGCCCTCCGGCGCCGTGCTGTGTCTGTATAAAGAGCGGCAACATCTTAAAAGCGGATCGTAAAATGGTCGTTGTGCGTTCCGCAACAACTAAGGCGTCCAAACTGTTGAGCCGCATCATATTGGTGAATAACACCGCAAGTTTAGGGGATATCAACCGCAGGATAGGATTTGCTTTTAAAATACGGATGTCGGCGGCGACCATGTCTAACCGATCTAAAAGGCTCTCGCAGATATCCCGCTCCTCCAAATTCGTGACGAAGACAATAATATCGATCTTCTCATTTTTCGAAAGTTCCGCCGCAATGGGGATCAAATGCAAAATATGATGCGTCCCGCCAAGAAGAAGGAAGCCTACGGTTTTTAAAGATGACGACATTCGTGATTTGGCCCTTTAGATGACCCAGCCTCGATATATGGGTTTCGATAGCTGTGTTACTTGGAACAAACCATTGAAACAATATTTTGCGTTTTTCCAAATGGACGCCACTGACTTTTTAAAAGCGGCGTGAGTGCGTTCAGCAGCGCTTTTTGAATATCGCTGAGATATGTGTCAGGCGGGCCGGAAGATTCTATCCGGAGGTAAGTGGGAGAAACGCGCCAGCCTTTAAAAAAGGTTCTGTAAATCTCGGGCTTCGAGATGTGATCATTCAACAAAAACTTAGGTAGGGCCGAATACCCAATGTTGAGTTTCACGGCGAGTTCAGCCGCAAGAACGTCGTTTCCGCGAAAGACCTTTGACGGCCGAAGCTGTGCCTCTGTTCCATCAGGAGCCACCACAAAAAGAAATGCATCATCGTCGTTGGATGTCGTTGCATAAGTTTCTGTTTCGAGTTCAGCGAGCGACCAAGCGCTTCCACACAAAGCAAAGTCTGGATGCGCGACCAGTTGCCGATCAATCATTGAAATATGGCCGAATTCATTGCCTGCGAGCGCCGCATTAGGGTCAAAAGTAATTCTGACATCAGGCTGAAAGCTAGAAACGATGCCGGGGTGAGTATCGAATAGCCAATCATGCTTCCTAAAAAAGCTTGATTTTGTAAGAACAGTCTCAAAAACTTTTGGTGAAGAAATGCGGTGCTTACGAGTCATAGATGCAAGCATAGCATTTTTAAGACCTAAACCACCAATTTTTACTCTGTCGCTATCCACAAACATTACCTGCGGTCGTTTTTGGGCGACTTGAGCCGCTCGCCTATGTCAGAAATCAGGATTAAACGCCTCACTTCCCGCTTCCCCTCCTACCCCTAACTCCGCTAACGAGCGCGCATGAGTTTCCGCGATTTCCTTCTGCTTTTTACCGTCTGCTTTGTGTGGGGCCTGAACATCGTCATCACGCGGTGGGTGGTTTTCGATGCGGCTGTTCCGCCGCTGTTTTTTGCGGGCTTGCGGTTTATGGGTGTGGCAGTTTTGCTGCTGCCTTTCTTGCGGCCCATTCCCAAAGACCTCGGCACATTATTTCTTGTCTCGTTCTTTATTGGATCTGGACATTTTGCTTTGCTCTTTTTGGGTCTTGCCAATGCGGAAGCGTCCGCTGCCTCCGTTGTCGGGCAATTGGGCGTACCGTTTGCGACCTTGATGAGCATGGCGTTTTTGGGGGAGACAATCGGCTGGCGGCGGGGGTTGGGCATTATGCTGGCCTTTGCCGGTGTGCTGCTCATCGCGGTAGACCCGGGCAGTTTTACCGTATCATTCGGCTTGCTCTATATCGCGGCGGCGGCCTTTATCGGCGCGGTGGGCGGCATTTTAATGAAGCGCATGTCGCCGATTACGGCCTTGCAAAGCCAAGCCTGGATCGGTCTGTTTTCCTTTGCGCCGCTCTTTGCCATTTCTGCGCTGTTTGAGCGCGGGCAGGTAGACAGCTATGTCGCCGGGGGCGCATGGGTGTGGATCGCGACTGTGTTTGCTGTCGTGGGCGTGTCGATTTTCGGGCATGGCGGGTTTTACCATCTCATCAAAAAATATGATATTTCGCTACTGTCGCCGCTGACGTTGATGACGCCGATTTGGGGCGTCATCCTCAGCATCATATTGCTCAATGAGGCGATCACCGCGCAGCTCGTTTTGGGCTCTGTGATATCGCTGGGCGGCGTATTTGTGATTGCGGTGCGGCCCAACAGTAAAATGCCCGAAGCGGGGATGGGCAAGAAGCTGGGCAGCGGCGGATCCTAACGGCCGTTCATAAAGCTTCCCAATGTTCGCGTCGTCCGATAAGGGGCCGGCGATGACACATTCCATCGACATTGCCATACAAGCCGAGGGGTGGGCGGATTGCTCTGACCTTGCGACTGCCGCTGTTGCCGCTATTGCCGCGCAGCTTGAGTCGCCTCGCGAGGGTGAGCTCTCGCTTGTGCTGTCCGATGATGCGCAGGTTCGGATTTTGAACCGAGACTATCGGGGGAAAGACAAAGCGACCAATGTGCTGTCATTTCCGCAATCCGGCATGCTTCTGGGCGACATTGTGCTGGCGCGGGAGACTGTGGCGCGGGAGGCTTTGGCGAAAGGCATCACGTTTGAGGCGCATTTGACCCATCTCATCATGCATGGCTGGCTACATTTGCAAGGGTTTGACCATGCAGGAGAGGCGGAGGCGGCCGAGATGGAATCCATCGAAATTGCGGCTCTGGCGACCCTAGCCATTGACAACCCCTATGATGTGAGTGACGACTGATTTCATCATGACCGACGAACCCTTGACCGCACTGCCGCCAAAGCGCCGCTTGCGCGACCTTCTCAAACGCAATGAGCCGCATACGCCGACGACGCCGAAAGCGTCCGACCTGTCGCAGCGCCGTATGGTGACCGCCGCCGAGCGTTTTCACCGTTTGCGCGTGGATGATGTCATGGTGCCGCGCGCCAATATCGTCGCCGTCGAGAATGGGGCGACCCTGACGGAGCTCTCTGCCGCCTTTAAGACCGCCGGACATTCGCGCTTGCCTGTCTATAAAGAGACGTTGGATGAGCCCGTGGGCATGGTCCACATTAAAGACTTGCTGCCTTACCTGATGCTGGATGCGAAGGGGCGGACGAATAAGACCTATCCGGCCAAAAAGGTGCTCCAATATATTCGGCGCGAAGTGCTCTTTGTCCCGCCCTCTATGTTGGCGCAGGATCTGCTGAGGCGGATGCAGGTGCGGCGCATTCACATGTCTGTTGTCGTCGATGAATATGGCGGCACGGACGGTCTCGTCACGATTGAAGACCTTATTGAGACGATTGTCGGCGATATTGATGATGAGCATGACGAGCAAGAGCCCGAAGTGCAGATTGTCACGGGCCAGAACGGACGCTCTGTCTGGGAAGCCGATGCGCGGGTTTTGATTGATGATTTTGAGAAAACCTTAGGCCGCGATTTCGCGACGCCGGATGAGGAAGATGATGTCGACACTTTGGGCGGGTTAATTTTTACATTGGCGGGGCGCGTGCCGGAACGGGGCGAGATTATCCGCCATGCCTCGGGCGTTGAATTTGAAGTCGTAGATGCGGATTCGCGCCGGGTGAAACGCCTGCGCATAGCCGATACGCGGCGCAAAAGCGGCGAGCCTGCGGATAGGGCGAAATTGCAGATTCCGGCAAAAGCGAAAGACGCGCCAACAGACCCGGCCTCAAAACCCTAAATGCAAGCGCCGCTGTTACTTCGCACGCAAGGCTGGTCCGGACGCGGTGTCGGATTGGTTTTGGGCGCGCTCGCCGTATTGGGACAAGCGCCGTTTCACTTTTGGCCGATGACGCTGGTCTCTCTCGCCTGTCTTTTTGGACGGCTGCAATGGGCAGCGGAATCTGAGCGGCCCGGACGGCGAGGTTTCTCTGCAGCGATGTGGTGGGCCGCCGGCTATTTCGCGGCAGGCACATTTTGGGTGGGCTCGGCCTTTGTTGAGCGCGGCCCTGAATTTATTCCAATCATGCCGTTTATGGTGGCGGGGCTTGCGGGGTTGCTGGCGCTGTTTTGGGGACTGGCCGGAGCGTTTTTTGCACGAGCCAAGCTGTCCGGGCTTTGGGCCGTGCTGACCTTCACCGCCGCCTTCACATTGGCAGAGCTGACGCGCGGGCATATTTTCGGAGGATTTCCGTGGAACTTGCCAGCCTATATCTTTGAGGCCGGATCGCGGCCTTCGCAGATCGCCCGTTGGATCGGGGCCTACGGCCTGTCGGCTTTGGTTTTGATGATCGCGGCAGCATTGGGCCAATCCGTCTTCTGGCGGCAGAAACGCTGGCCCATCGCGTTGGCCGTTTTGCCCATCATCGCGCTTTACGGGATTGGCCATTTGCGGCTGTCCGGCGCGGCGCTGGACTATCATCCCGATATCAATATGCGCATTGTCTCCGTGCCGTTTAAACAATCCGACATGATGGAGCCAACCAGCTCCATCGCGATCACCAATGATTTTATTATCGCCAGCGTAAAGCCCGGCATCAAAGAGGTCACGCATCTCGTCTGGCCGGAAGGCGCTGTGCGCGGTTTTTACGGTGCGGCCATGGATGACCCCGAGCTCTTGGGGGCTGTCGGCGGGCTGCTGGCCAGAGAGGATAGCACGCCGCCGGTGTGGTTGATGAACTCGCTCCAGACTGAAATGGAACGCGGACGTCAGCGATATTACAACGTCTCCGTCGCCATTACATTTGACGCAGAGGGTGTTCCAGCTGTCGCAGGCACTAACCGTAAGCGCAAACTCGTCGCCTTTGGCGAACACATTCCTTTCATGGATTGGTTCGAAGATGTGCAGTTCCCATTGATTTCCACAAATTTGGCCTCAATCTCGCCTGCTAAGACGAAGCAACTCGCCGATTTCCCCGGCCTGCCACGCGTCTCGCCTCAGCTTTGCTATGAGGTTGCCTTTCCGGGATTGACCCCGAGCGGTGACGGAAAACCGGCCGAATTTATTCTTAATCAATCCAATGACGCCTGGTTTGGAAAGAGCGCTGGCCCTGCCCAACACGCCAACATTGCCCGCTACCGCGCGATAGAAACCGGCCTTCCCATTATCCGCGCAGCTTCGAACGGAATCAGCGGCCAAATCGACCCATATGGCAGAATTCACGGTAAGGTTGTGGGTGTCGAAACGCGGTTTATAGATACAAATTTGCTTAAGCCTTTGAATTTCAATGGTAATATAAAATTTTTGGATTTTGCCCTGCTATTGCTAAGTGCGCTGATTTGCGTCATAGCATCATTTGTTAAGCGGCGCGGTGTGGGACCACGTCTTTAACTAAAGAAATTAAAGACATGTTCGACATCTTTGGTGGGGGCACCATGGACGGCTTGCCGTCAGTGTTCGAGCGTAGATGGGAATAATATGAATGCAAAACCTGGGCCTAGGTCGCCCAATCCTGTTGACGTCCATGTGGGCGCACGCGTGCGACTGCGGCGAAAAATCCTTAAACTCAGCCAAGAAAAACTGGGCGAGCAGCTGGGCGTGACGTTCCAGCAAGTCCAAAAATATGAACGCGGCGCAAACCGTGTGGGCGCCAGCCGACTTTGGAAATTGTCTGAAGTTCTCGATGTTCCGGTTAGCTTTTTCTATGACGGCCTGTCGACGGAATATGGCGGTCAGTCCGAGAGCTCAGCGCTCTTGTCTGAGACGCCGGATCAGTCACCGATTGTGTATGATTTCATCAATTCGACAGACGGGGTCAGCCTCGCCAAAGCGATTTTGAAAATCAAAAACAAAGCTGTGCGTCGTCAAATTTTGGAACTCGCCCGTTCTCTGGGTGATAATCAGGACGAATAGCGCTTTATAGTTCACGCCCCGCCGCCTATAGGCGCGGCAATGAGCTTTGACCGCGACTCCGATAAATTCCGCACCTTTGGCCGCGCTAAGGGACGTAACCTTTCGCCCCATATGCAGGCGATTTGGGATAAGACCTTTACGCAGCTGAAATGGGATATGGATGCAGCCCTGCCGGACGGCGAGCTATGGCTCGAAATTGGCTTTGGCGGTGCGGAACATCTGCTGTGGCAAGCCGAGCACCATTCCGATATTCACCTTGTAGGCGCTGAGCCTTTTTTGAACGGTGTGGCCAAGGCCGTGCGCGGCGCGCATGATGAGAACCTAAAAAACCTATCGCTGCATCACGGTGATGTGCGGGATTTGCTGGAGCGGCTGCCCGATGGGTCGTTGGCTAAGATATTTATCTTATTTCCGGACCCGTGGCCGAAACTTCGCCATCACAAGCGCCGTTTGCTGCGTTCTAAATTCATTGCGGAATTGCACCGTGTGTTAAAGCCCGGCGGGGAGCTTCGCTTTGCCAGCGATATTATGCATTATGTCGATTGGACACTCTCGCGCCTCAAAAGACATGGAGGCTGGGATTTCGCGCACACAGAAAATTCAGATTGGCGGGTCCGCGGCGAAGATTGGCCCGGGACACGCTATGAAGCCAAAGCCGGCCGTGAAGGTCGCCCCTGCCATTATTTCAAATTCACAAGACTAGAAAAAGAATAGGATTTCCCATGCGCCCAAATAACCGTGCTCTCGACCAACTTCGCGACGTCTCTTTTGAACCCGGCGCGAATGCCTACGCAGAAGGCTCCTGTCTCGTAAAATTTGGCGGCACACATGTGCTCTGCACCGCCTCAATCGATGCGGGCGTGCCGCGCTGGCTAAAAGGCAAGGGGCGCGGTTGGGTTACTGCGGAATATGGCATGTTGCCCCGGTCAACTCACACACGCAATTCCCGCGAAGCCGCGCGCGGCAAACAAAGCGGGCGGACAATTGAAATTAGCCGTCTGATTGGCCGCTCCCTTCGCGCTGTCATCGATTTGGAAAAATTGGGCGAACGTCAAATCATTGTCGATTGCGACGTCATGCAGGCCGATGGCGGCACGCGCACAGCCTCTATTTCCGGCGGGTGGGTTGCGCTTTGGCTGGCCTGCGAAAAACTCGTCAAAGACGGTGAGCTGACAGAGAATCCGATGTTCGCCAATATGGCCGCTGTGAGCTGCGGAATTGTTGATGGCGATTGCCGACTCGATCTCGAATATACTGAAGACAGCGCCGCGCAAGCCGATGCGAATTTTGTGCTGACGGATAAAGGCGGCATTATCGAAGTCCAAGCCAGTGCGGAGGATACCCCCTTTACAGCCGATGAAATGAACGAGCTAACCCGCCTCGCCGTGAAGGGCATTGGTGAGTTGTGTAATTTGCAGCAAGCTGCGATTAAGTAATCAGCTCAAACAATAATTCCGTCATTGCAAGACTCGTTCTTGTAATCCAAAATCAATGTTACCTGTGGATCACAAAACCAAGTCTTGTGATGACGGGGGAATAAATGGACCTTCCAGATGACTAACCGCCACACACTTCTCTCAACCCTCGCATCCGAAGCTGACCGCGATATTTCTATTGCGCCTCTTTTCGACTCAGAGCCGGACAGGTTGTCTCGCTTTGTGATGCGCGAAGGGCCGCTGCGGGCGGATTTTTCGAAACAGGCCTTGGACGCGAAAGGTTTGGAAGCGCTGTTGAACCTGGCGGCCAAATGCGATCTAGAAGAATGGCGCGCGAAGTTCTTCTCAGGCGAGCGGGTTAACACATCAGAAGACCGCGCCGTTCTGCATCCCGCCCTGCGCGGTGTGGGCGGCATGGCTGCGATACAAAAAGACGTCGCGGCGATGCGCGAGAAAATGGCGAAATATGCCGAGGGTATTCGCAAAGCGGGCAAGTTTAAAAACATCGTCCATATCGGCATTGGCGGTTCAGACCTTGGCCCGCGTCTCGTGGCGGATGGGTTCGAAGCGGCGGCAGAGCAAAGCCTGACACTGCGCTTTGCCGAAAATGTCGACGGCGCGTCTGTGAATGACGCCATTAAGGATCTCAATCCCGCCGAAACGCTGGCCGTTGTCGTGTCCAAATCTTTCGGCACGCAAGAAACCAAAATGAACGGGGAGAGCGTTCGGGATTGGCTCGGCGAATATGGCGGCTCTAATATGATTGCCGTCACGGCCAATCGAGACCGCGCGGAAAATTTCGGGATTGCGCCTGAGAATATTTTCGATTTCTGGGATTGGGTGGGCGGACGCTATTCTGTTTGGTCCGCTGTCGGTCTGTCTTTGCAAATCGCTTATGGTCCCGATGTATTTGCGGATTTCCTTGACGGCGCGAAAGCCATGGATATTCATTTTCGCGATCAGCCTTTGCAAGACAACTTGCCCGTTATGATGGCGCTAGTCGGGGTCTGGAACCGCAACGGTTTAGGATATGGCTCGCAAGCCGTCATTCCCTATGCCCGCCGCTTACGGAAATTCTCAGCCTTTTTGCAACAGTTGGAGATGGAAAGTAACGGCAAGTCCGCGACCCGCGACGGCGAGGCGACGACCCTAACATGCCCTGTCATTTGGGGCGATGAAGGCACAAATGGCCAGCACGCTTTTTTCCAGTGGCTGCATCAAGGCACAAGCGAAGGCCGCTATGGCGGCGCGCCCGTGGATTTTGTTGCCGTATTGAAAGATCATGAAGACCGCCCGGAACATCACGCCGCGCTGCTCGCCAATTGTTTCGCGCAATCCGAAGCGCTCATGCTCGGTAAGTCAGAAGCTGTTGTGCGCCAAGAGAATGCGGACAGAAAAGATATAGACGCGCTCGCGCCGCAAAAAACCTTCCCCGGAAACCGCCCGTCCACAACGATCACGCTGGATGAATTATCACCCAATGCGCTGGGCCATCTTATTGCGCTTTATGAGCAAAAGACATTTGTCCAAGGCATCATCTGGAACGTGAACAGTTTTGATCAATGGGGTGTGGAGCTTGGCAAGGTCTTGGCCGATACAATTTTAGCAGAAATGGAATCCGGCAATGCGGGCGACCATGACCCTTCAACAACTGCTCTGATGGGGATGGTGAAGTGATTTAGTTTCAAATTAACGACGATAGGTTTGCTTAATGCCATCTGACTCCAGAACTAAAATGTTATCTGAGATAGCAAGTATCTCAGATGTAGTTGAGGGAGCATTCACCATTTGATTTTGTAGCAACGCTGCTATCTGCGAAGACTGCGCATTTTCTTTGAGCGGTGTTATCCTCAAACCTGTAATTTTGTCACGGACTAATCCCGATTCCATACTCCAGTTTGTCTCGACAACTATTTTGAAGCTACCCAAGTTTGCGGGCATTTCATCTGACATGAATTCCATTTTACCATCGCCGTAACTAGTGCCATCGATTTTGTAAGACATAGTCGTATCAAACATTCTGACTTCTACACCGTCTTGTTCCACGGTTATATCGTCCATCACCCAGTCACCGATCAATTTTTCTGAGAGTTGCTTTTCCGTCATTTCTGCGACAGTTTTTGGGGGTTTTTCTGAACAGCTTACAGCTACTACAGAAAGCGTACTGGCTAATAAAATAGTCAGAAAAGTTTTCATGTGGTCTCCAAGAATACAGTAATCTCTGCATAGAGTGTAAAAAAGTTGCTATCGCATACTAGTCTAAGCGAAAATACAACTAGAATGATAGTCGTATTTTTGGATACATTCTGGAGAAAAAATAGGCGGGCAGGGAACGGCTTAGGGGGCAACCAGCGCCACTCAACCTGCCCAGGTCACCTGCGTTCATCCCCCCAGATGTGTACGCCAGCGACCATAGTCTTATTAGGAAAAGCCGTCTGAACCAAAACTGAACATCGACAGGGTGGCTCTAAAGGTTCATCAGGGGTTCATGAGACAATGGATTTTAGGATTTGGTTTATTGGCGGCGGCCTGTTCTGCGGGGGGAGAACCGCCTATTGTTATCTTAGAGACGACCTCCGGCCCGATTGAAATTACTGTCTATCCCGACAAAGCTCCGATCAGTGCGGGTGATTTTCTACGTTTTGTCGATGAGGGTCTGTATGACGGGCAGGGATTTTACCGCGTCGTGCGCGCGGATAATGACCCTAAGAATATGGGCATGAGCCTTATCCAAGGCGGGCGTTTGGATAGCGAGATGATAGGGGATCCGATTGCGCATGAGCTGACAACAGATACAGGCATTAGCAATGCCGACGGCGCGGTGTCTATTGCGCGGGATGCGCCGGGGACAGGCAGCGCCACCTATTTTTTTATCAATATTGGCAATAATGATTTTCTGGACACGGGCGGCTCACGTAATTCCGATGGGCAAGGCTATGCCACATTCGCCCGCGTCACTGACGGTTTGGATGTTGCGCGTGCAATCCAAGCCATGGAAACAGCTTCCGATTCTGAAGAGGCCGTGACTCAAGGCCAAATCTTGAAAGCGCCCGTCATCATCACGCGGGCTTACCGTAAATAATTAGGTCTTCCGACGCTGGCCGCATAAACGGTCTTTCCTCTTGCCGCCCGGCGCATTAGGAGGCGGGCATGTCTAAGAAGAAAAATAAACCCTTTCGTCCCAAAGCCCGCCGCCCGCGCGGATTTGAAGATCGCAGCTCCGATGTCTTGCGTGCAGAGGCCCGCCTGATTGACGCGGCGTTTTCTGTTTATGATCTGCACGGGTTTGAGCCGCTGCAGACGCCCGCTTTGGAATTTGCCGATGCGCTAGGTAAATTCCTGCCGGATGAAGATCGTCCGAATACGGGTGTGTTTGCCCTCCAAGATGATGACGAGCAATGGATGAGCCTGCGCTATGATCTGACCGCCCCGCTCGCGCGTTTCGTGGCCGAAAATTATGACGCCCTCGCCAAACCCTATCGCCGCTATCAGGCGGGCAGTGTGTTCCGCAATGAGAAGCCGGGGCCGGGACGTTTTCGTGAATTTACGCAATGTGATGCGGACAGCGTCGGCGCGGCGGGTGCGGCGGCTGATGCGGAAATGATTATGCTGGCTGCCGACGTTATGCGCGCGGCGGGATTGCGCGACGGGCAATATGCCATCCGCGTGAATAACCGCAAACTCCTCGATGGCATTTTGGAAGCCTCCGGCGTGCCGAATACGGCTGAGGGCGCGGAGCAGCGCCTGCAAGTCTTGCGGGCAATCGATAAGCTTGACCGCCTCGGCGCATCAGGCGTCGAAGCCTTGCTCGGCGAAGGCCGCGAAGATGAGAGCGGTGATTATACGGACGGCGCGAAATTGGACGCGGAGGGGATTAAGGCTGTTCTCGGATTTACGACGGCCTCAGCGGATAACCGCAGCGATACCATTCAAACCCTGGAGAATCTCGTCGGACAGTCCGAACGCGGCCGGTCCGGTGTGGATGAGCTGATCCAGATTGACAGCATCTTAAACGCCGTTGGTTTCGGGAATGACCGCGTTTCCTATGACACCTCCATTGTGCGCGGGCTCGGCTATTACACGGGTCCCGTGTTTGAGGCGGAACTGCTGACAGAGATTAAAGACCGCAAAGGCCGACCCGTGCGGATTGGTTCCGTCGGTGGGGGCGGACGTTATGATGATCTCGTCTCGCGCTTTCGCGGGCAAGCGGTTCCGGCGACGGGTTTTAGTTTTGGCGTCTCGCGGTTCCTGACCGCGCTGGAGCGGATGGACGCACTGGAAGCCGAGGTGAAACCGCCTGTCGTGATCTGCGCCTTTGACCGCGCGCTCATGGGAGAATATTTCAAACTCGCGGGCGAACTCCACGCGCAAGGCATACGCGCCGAAGTGTTTGTCGGCTCCGGTAACGTGACGAAGCAGATGAAATATGCCGACCGCCGCAACGCTCAAGTCGCTGTCCTGATGGGCAGCGACGAAATGGAGGCGGGCGAGATTACGCTCAAGGATTTATACGAAGGCGCGAAAGCCGCCGCCGCGATTGAATCTAATGAGGAATGGAAATCCTCCCGCCCGGCGCAGGAAACCATCGCGCGTGGGAGTTGGGTCGCGGCGGTTCAGGCAATGCTGGCGGGGTAAAACCGAAATTTCCTCGAAATCGCCTCTATCGGAACACAGTCACCTCCGAGCGTTCAGGCGTCTGCGGGTATTGTAATGAGGCCGACCCATGAGTGATAAACCCGACAAAGGTGATGGACGCGCTGTCCCGTCCCGCCGTCTGTCCCGGCTAGCGGGGCTGGGCGGTATGGCGGCGAGTATTGCGGGCGGCGCGGCTTTGAGCGGGGCTAAGCAACTCGCGAGCGGCAAACGTCCAAAAGCCTCGGACTTATTCTTAACCCCCTCCAATGCGATGAAGCTAACAAAGCAGCTCTCCAATATGCGCGGCGCAGCGATGAAGCTGGGCCAAATGATATCCATGGATAGCGGAGATTTCCTCCCTAAAGAATTGGCAGATATTTTGGCAAGGCTGCGGGCCAGCGCGCAGCATATGCCGGCGGCGCAACTTGCAAAAGTTCTGAAAGCCGAATGGGGCCCGGATTGGATGAATAGGTTCGAACATTTTCAAACGCGCCCGATTGCGGCGGCGTCAATCGGGCAGGTTCACAGGGCGATACTCCCAAATGGCGATGACGTGGCGATTAAAGTCCAATATCCCGGCGTGCGAGAGAGCATTGACAGTGACGTAAAAAATGTCGCCTCGCTTTTGCGGATGACCGGCCTCGTGCCGGAGTCGATGGATGTCAAACCGATTATTGAAGAAGGTCGCCGCCAGCTTCATCAGGAAGCCGATTATCTCCGCGAGGCGGAGTATCTCTGCCGCTTCGGAAACTTGCTGTCTGAGGATGAGGATTTTCAAGTCCCTGAATTTTACGAAGACCTCTCCACGGATAAAATCTTGGCCATGTCTTATATTGAAAGCCGCCCGATAGAGGAGATGATGGATGCGCCGCAAGAGGTCCGAAATCGCATAGTCCGCAACTTAATGTCGCTCACCCTGCGGGAATTGTTCGAGTTCAAGCTCATGCAGACGGATCCCAATTTTGCGAATTACAAATATAATGAAGAGACCGGGCAGCTCGTGCTTTTAGATTTTGGCGCGTCTCGCGAGATCACCGATGCGCTCTCCTGTGAATACCGCAAACTGATGGAAATCTGCCTGTCGGGGGATGTCGATAATATCATGACGCATATTGCCGAAATGGGCCTCATCCCGGCGCAGATGTCCGATGAACCGCGCGCCGTTATTCATGACATGATTGCTATGTCCATCGCGCCGCTGGGGCTGGATGAGGTCTTTGATTTCGGCCGGAATAAAATGGCTTTGGAGTTGCGCGATCGGGGCATGGAGATTGCGGGTAATCGCGAGCTTTGGCATGTTCCGCCGCCGGAAACGGTATTCCTCCAGCGTAAATTGGGCGGCATGTATATGCTGGCAACGCGCCTCGGCGCGCAGATCAATGTGGCACAATTAATCCGTGACCACATCGCCCCATAGAACATTAATTTCGCATAAAAAAGACCCGCCTCAATTTCCCGAGGCGGGTCTTTCATTATGGGCCGCAATGCGACTGTCAGTGCTGGATTGGGGGAGGTACCACCGCAGCCAACGGACCGTATGAAACCTTAATGCAGAACCTAACCTGTCGGGATATTGTCCAATTCGTGACAAAAAGTTCATGATAAAGAGGTGCCGGGGAGCATTTCCGCCTCTCGGCAGTCCTCTCCCGGCAAACCACTCTTAGCCTATATTCAAAACTCTTAAAAGATAATCGAAAAAATAAGGCCGCAGCGCGAGAGGAACGAAGAAAAAGGTGTCTTTCGCGATGCGGCCCAGTTTCCAAAGTCGGTTTCCGGGAAAGAGAATGACTTTGGGTATTTGAGTACACACTGAATGTTTGACCCCTTTGCAAAACCTGTGTGACAGGCGTGTGACATCCATATGAAACTTACGTCACAGTTTTACGCTCGGGTGGCGGCCGCGTTTCACCTTACGGGCTTGACCTAAAACCCTAACCGACACAGATGAGTTTCATGGCCCGCCTTGATCTCAAACTACTCCCCGTCACACCGTTTCAGCAGAATTGCTCACTACTCTATGATGTCGATTCGAAAGAAGGTGTTCTTATCGATCCGGGTGGAGAGGCACCTCGGTTGAAAGAGACACTGGACGAGCTGGGCATCACGCTGAAAGAAATGTGGTTGACCCATGGGCATTTGGATCATGCAGGCGGCGCGGATGAGCTGCGTGAGAGCTTAGGTGTTTCCGTCATTGGGCCGCATAAGGATGATCAGTTCTGGATGGACGATATTGGGAATCACTGGGCGAAATATGGCCACCCCGGTATGGGGCGAGCCGTGGTGCCGAATCGCTATCTTGAAGACGGCGATGTGCTGGAGCTGTCCGGCGTAAAATTTAATGTGCTGCACACGCCGGGTCATACGCCGGGTCACGTCGTGATTTATAATGCGGATATGAAAATCGCCTTCGTTGGTGACGTGCTGTTTCGCGGCTCCATTGGGCGGACGGATTTCCCAAAGGGCAACCATCAACAGCTCTTGGATTCCATCACGGGCAAGCTCTGGCCGCTCGGCAATGACATGCGGTTTGTGCCGGGACATGGTCCGATGGGGACATTTGGCGGAGAGCGCAAAGACAATGCTTTTGTTGCGGATGATGTCATCGGCTCAACCGCGCCAAACAGCTCCGGCCCCGGCTAACCGTTAGTTGGTTACTGGCCGATGATTGTGCCGTTCGGTAATTTTCCGTTTTGGCGCAGGATTTCAGATTTGACTTGGGCGTTGGAGTTAAAGCTGCGTGCAATATTAAACAGCTCGCCTTTGACCGTGATGTCAAAGCGGAAGGGTTGACGGTTCAGCACTTTCTTATTTGAGCCATCAAAGACCAAGCCGATTTCGACATCGCCATTGATTGGCCCGTCCAAATACGCGCTTAGCTCGCGATAGCGAAATTCCCGCAAAGCATCCTGCGCCAGCGCCGCATATTCACCACTTCGCCTTTCGCGCAAAATTTTGATGGCGTCCTCTTCGCTATATTCGGGAACGCCAGGACCGGGGTCATATTTGATGAGGCCCCCATCAGGGACAGAGACGCGGCCCTTTTCAATCAAGACATCAATGCCGCGTATAACAATTGGGAAAACGCCGACGACATTGCCTGTGGCTTCGATTTTCTGATTGCCAAAATTATTCAGGAAGTCACTCAGGGCAATATCTTTCACATGCATGGTGACGCGGTTTTCTTCGGCGGCGTAAAGCCAAGTGAAAGGGTCGAGCGCAAAAGCTCCATTTCCAATGGGCCAATCGGCGGCGTCGACCTTTACGCCTTCCGGGACGAGGGTAAACGTCATCGTCCCGTTCTCCAACGGAAATCCGGGGTTGAAACTATCCATAGTCAATCTTTGTTGCCCATCTGTTTGGAGCGGGAAAAGCGAGGCAAAGCGCATGGTCGTATTCAGACCCATGATAGGACCGGGCGCCGTCCCGACCGACATATCGACGAGTTGCACTGTCCCGCTGGTGTCTGTGAACTTACCGTCCGAAAAGGCGAGACTCAGCTTGGCGCGTGCTTCGCCCTCAACCCGAGCGACCTTGCCGCGAAAAGCGGGGATGAGTGTTTGCGGTTGCAAGCCTTTGGGCGTGAATAAGATAGACGGGATATCGACCTCGGCCGTACCTGTGCCGCCCTTATAGGTGTAGTCCACATTGAGGCCTGCATTGGCTGCTTTCGCGACGGTCAGGCCGGCGCTTCCGCTAAAGACGCCATCCGCGAAATTGACAGTGCCATTGGCGGGGAAACTGGCCAGTCCCGCAGATCTGGCTGTCTCTGCAAACTCTGAACCTAAGACTGTTACGGTGCCGCCGGTATGATCAACCGTATATGTGTCGGGCGTTCCGCGCAGCTTGGTGCCAATATTGTCTAGCCGAACCAGCGGTGTTTCTGCGGTAATGGCGGGGCTTTCCAATGTGATTTGCAAGGGCTGACCGGGATTGACCTTCGCGGTCAGAACGGCCTCCGCCGCAGAAGCCGTTGTCTCGGGTCCGGGGAGAGTGTCGCTGGCATAGTCTACGTCCGTGAAATCGACTGTCCAGTCCTGCGTCGCATCCGGAAAAAGTGTTCCATCTAATACCATCGCAGCGGACTCAATATCCAGCCTCTGGGCTTTGGCGGTGTCAGTGGCAGGTTTTGTCAGTGTGAAATCGGCTGTGTTCAAAGTCGCCTTTAAGGTCGATGCGTCGGCTGTGCGGGTGAACAAGTTCTTCGTTGCGGGCAAGGTGAAGCTGATATCGCGGCCCTGCCAGTCGGTCGGCGTGTCTAAAGATTTGAGCGTCACAACACTGCCAGGGCGCGGCGTGAAATCCAAAACTTGCCGCGTTTGATAGAGATGGACATCCAATTGTCCGTCCAAATTTAGGTTCTCGACATAGCCGCCCGGCAGCTCACCGTCAAAATCCAGCATTGTATCAACCGACAGTCGCCGAGGATTACCCGCCCCCTTATATCGCATAGACGCTTTAAGCGGACCCAAACGAACGGGCCGTCCTTCCAAATCTTTTGCCCTCCAGTCGGAACGTGTTGCCAATTGAGTCGAGAATTTCTGGATACCGTTTAAGCTGAGGCCGTTTTCGGATGCGGCTTTGAGATCAATGTTTGAGAGGCTCAGGCCGACAGGCTTCTCAAACACAGCATCCATACGAGCCGATATTTGGCCGGCCGCGCGGTCAAATGCGTAGAACGCTTGGTTCGCGCGCGGGTGCAAGCTGAGTGCATTTCGAGAGGCGTTAGCTGTGCCGGACGATGTGACTTTAAATGGGCCGACTGGATTGACCGTGAACCCGTCCGGTCCGTAATTCAACTTACCTTGCCCGGCGACGTCCGAGCCTAAGAGAAAATCATAGACCGTCTCCCGCAATTGCGCAGCGTAATATTCTGTCACCGGGACATTGCTGAGTGCCGGGAAAAGCGAGAGCGTTTCAGCGACCTCAGCCGCGCGGGCGGGACGGGGAGAGCGCGCATTTTCAGCAGCGACGGTCCATGTGCCTGCGGCGCGCATGTCGCCGCGCGGGGAAATACTGCCGTCCCAGCCTAAACGCGCAGGGCCGGAGGCGAACAGGTCACTTGAAAAACTGTCTCCGTCCAGAGAGACGCTGCCGGAATAATCGAAACTGGCCAAATTAAGAATACCGTCCAGCCGCAAATGCGCGTCTGCCACGTCCAGCTTCGAATTGGAGAGTGTCGCTGTCTGTGCTTGCCCGATGACGCGCAAATCTGCTCCGTCTTTCTCAAGTGTGACAAAGCCAGCGCCTTTCGCTTCATATCCTGCATAGGACAGATCTGACGGGGCCAATGTGATCTCAGCCGTGAAGTCTTTTGCCGTCGGCACCTCCGCGTCAATATAAAGCGTTGCCTCGCCAAGCGGGGAGGTCAGAATGAGCGTGCCATCCGTTAAGCCGAGCCCGTTCTCCGGGAATAAGTTGACAGAGTCTCCGCCAGTTCCGGACTCATCCGGCATCAAATCTTGAATCCATGGGTCTGTGGGTTGCCAATCTTCGTCCAAGCTGATCCGCCCGTTTGCCCCGTCCAGTTTCAGGCGCTTGAGGTCTATATCGCGAATATCAGACCAGATATAATCGGCCTTAGCATCCGCCACGCGGAGAAATTCCTGGCCGTCCTTTCGCAATCGGATGTCTTTGACCCGCGCTTGTGTGCGCGTGACCGACACAAACTCCAAGTCTGCGTCAATTCCAGACTCCGCCAATAGGTCCACGGCGTAGTCTTCCAAGAGCGCATAACGCTGGGTCCAAGCCCATAGTCCGCCCGCTAAAATCACCAACAGCAGGGTCAGTAAAATCCAGAGACACCACGCCCACCACCTTGCAAACCACCGCTTTTTACGGCGAACGGGCTTAGGCGTCTCTGATTTTTTGTCTTGCTCAGAAATGGCCCGACCTCCTACCCATTCGACATAGAGGACCTTCTGTCTCAAGACCAATGAAACCGACCCTTACAAATCAGTCAGTTTACATATCATATAAGAATGCGTTAACCCTGATTTAGGGAAGGTCATGGCAAAGTGGGCGCACCAGAGAATCTTCCATTACTATTACGTGTGCCGGGCCAGTAACCATGAACGAAAACAATGACCATGAAACTGCGGGCCAGCCTCCGAGCCCCCAAGTTCAAAATCCCCAGGCGCAAAGCGCAATAGGTGCTCTGCACGAGCGCGCGGATGCTTTTGCTCGGTTCCGCTACACGGTCATTCCAAAACAGAACCGTCATCGCTTTCTTGCCGCCGCTGCCATTATCGGGATTGTCGGCTTAATCGCTTTCCCAAAAGGGGAAGCTGATGCGATTGAGCCGGAGGTTCAAATGACCTCTGCGCCTGCGCTCGATATCTCGCGATTTGACATGGGTCTCGACTCGGAGTTTGCAAACGCCACGACAGTCGAGACGGTCACATTAAAGCCGGGCGATAATCTAGGGCCGCTTTTACAGCGCAACGGGTTGAGCGGACAGGACGCTTACCGCGTGACGCAAGCTTTTGCCGAGGTTTACAAACCGCGTAATTTGCGGGCGGGCCAGAATTTCAATTTGCATTTCGCGGGCGAGACACTCGATCACCTGACATTCAAGCCGAATGTCGAGACTACCGTTTTTGTTGACCGGGCAGGGGATGCTTACACAGCGCGCAAGATTGCGGCTGAGTTCAAATATGAAACGATCGCTGTGAAGGCGACGGTTGAAAACTCGCTCTATGTCGATGCAACCCGTTTGGGTGCGCCGGATAAGGTCGTTGTGCAATTTGCCAATATCTATGAATATTCCGTCGACTTCCAACGCGATATCCAACCCGGTGATGCCTTTGAAATGTTCTTTGAGGTCGCCCGCGATCAAAATGGCGACATCGTAAAAGCCGGTGATTTGCTTTACACGTCTTTTTCTCCGCGCGGAAAAACAACTGATTATTGGCTCTTTGAGGATCAGAAGGGCCGCGAGAACTTTTATGATGCTGCGGGGAAAACCGCGAAACGGAAACTCCGCGCGACACCCGTGAACGGGGCGCGCTTGTCGTCTTCTTATGGTCGCCGGAAACATCCGATTTTGGGGTATCGCAAAATGCATACGGGCGTCGATTTTGCCGCCCCGCGCGGCACGCCGATTTTGGCGGCCGGCTCCGGCACGGTCGAACGCGCGAACCGTTATGGCGGCTATGGCAATTACATCCGCATTCGCCATACGGACGGATATAAAACCGCCTATGCCCATTTGAAGGGATTTGCGCGCGGTGTAAAAAAAGGCGCTTATGTCAAACAGGATCAAGTCATTGGCTATGTCGGCACGACGGGCCGGTCAACCGGACCGCACTTGCACTATGAAGTTCATCATCACGGCAAGAAAATAAATCCACGCCGCCTGTCTCAACTTTCGGGCAAACCTCTGTCTAAAGGTCAGCTTCCGGCGTTTAACACGCAGCGGCAAACAATAGAAAAAATGCGGGCCGCATCTGATGTGATTTCACCGCGGCCGCAAAAGGGTGCAACCGTTTTGACAGCAGCTCTTCCTGAGTAAATTAAAGGGGTGGATTAAAGTCCACCGCTTAATGGAAGATAACCTCGGTTGCACCACGCGCTTGCCCCGACGCGCAATAAGAGTTAGTTACGGTCTCGAATTAATATAGATTGCGGAACACTCATGAAAAATCTCCTCAACTTCTTTTTCTCCTTCGATAAATTGTTCAAAGAGAAACTTATCGTGCCGTTTTTTTGGCTGGCATTATTAACGTGGGGTCTAGGATTTGTCTCGACGGCATTCGAGTCAATTGCGTTAAGGCCGTTGGCGTCAGTTGTAGATTTCATTCAGTTTTGGGTTTCAATTCTCTTTGCAATCGTTTTGATCCGATTGATCAGCGAGCTCGCTGTTGCGCTCTTCCGGATTAATGATAATTTGTCGCCTGATGGCGGGAAGTCAGAATTGGCCGATATTGACCCGGTCTTAGAAGCGCGCAAAGCTGCGGAGCTTGCCGCCACGCGAACACGCGAAGCAACAAAGACGATGCGCGACAATGTCGGCGAAATGAGCGAGAACGTTCAAGACAAGGCGAAAGCCGCAACGGCGTCTGTGCGCGAGAAGACCGGACTTGAGAAAGCCAAGATAGAGAAAGCCCCGGCCGATGACGCGGCATCGTCTAAAACAATAGAGATGTCGAAAACAGACCCAAAAAAACGACGACCTGCGGGTTCAAAGAATAAGGCTAAAACGGCAACGGCTAAACCTGCTGTATCAAAGACAGCTCCGAAGAAACGCGGCCGTCCTGCCGGATCAAAAAATAAGACAACTAAGTCGAACCTAAAAGCTACGAAGTCAACGGCAGGCGGAAAGCGCGGACCCAAACCGGGCAAAAAAATCCCGCGCGATGCCGATGGGAACCTATTGAAAAAAGATGGGACGCCGCGCAAGAAACCCGGACCCAAGAAATAATCATCAGGTCTTTTATTGAATGAGGCGGTCCTTTGGGGCCGCTTTTTTTATGGGATGCGCGCGGCCAGCACACTTATCGGCAGGCGAATATCTATCGCCCTGTCGCTCCTCTCCGTCAGGAATTTTTCGGAGAGGGCTTCGAGATCTTGCACCAATCCATCCTCACGGGCACGAAAATGTGCGGACCAACTCTCCGTAAAATTGACGAGTTGCCGCGCTGTCCATAACCCGCCGGCATCAAATGGCGGCGCGTCTATTGTTGGGTAAGGGCAATTCAAGTTTTCCGCAGAATATCCCGCCATACAAATCCGATTGCCTTCCGCCCAATAGAGATCAATTAAATCAAAAAGCGGATCGAGAAACTGATCGTGAATTTCGGGGTCGCATAGTGGCAATTGATAGGCCCACGCACAAAAGAAGGCGTCTTCCGCCGCCACCCGTTGAACTTCTGCCCAAAATGCTTCATCTGCAAACCAATGCAACGCTGTTGCGACGGTCATGCAATCCACGGTCCCGTCTGCGAGACCGGAGTTTTGCGCGGGGGCAGCCAAATAGGAAATCTTTGGGTGCGGTTTGGCCGCCGCAATTTGCTCTGCCGAAATATCCGTTGCGTAAACAGCCTCGAAATATTCGGTCAAAGCCCGAGCCGCTTGACCTGATCCCGTCCCAATATCCCACACTCGGCTAAGCGCTGGCGAATTTTCCGAAATCCATTGATAAAGCGCAGGCGGATATCCGGGTCGCCCTTTCGCATATGTCGCCGCTTGTTTTCCAAAAGAGGTCGCATTTTTCATGCGCTCTTATGACAGACCGGCGGTTCGGATAGAAGCGGCAGATATGGGATACGGGATTGCGAAAAATCCCATATCCCAAAATATTAGCCAACACTCACACGGATTTTTCCGCCCGCCTCATCGACCTTAACGGTATCTCCATCCGCGATGCGCCCACCCAGAAGCTCTCGGGCCAGTTCATCCTGCACAAGTTTTTGGATAACCCGCTTCAAAGGGCGCGCCCCAAAGCTCGGATCATATCCCGCATTTGCCAGATGCTCCCGCGCGGCCTCTGTCAGCTCAACTGTGATCTGCTTATCTTTCAACCAGCCTTGCAAACGGCGCATTTGGATGTCCACAATCGCGCCCATGTGCTCAGGCTTGAGACGTTCAAACAACAAGATCTCGTCAATCCGGTTTAGAAATTCCGGACGGAAATGCGCGTTGACTTCCGCCATAACGCCGACCTTCGCGGCCTGCACATTATCGCCATCGGCGAGGTTCAACAGATGCTGCGCGCCAATATTGGACGTCATGATAATCAGCGTATTGCGGAAATCGACCGTGCGGCCTTGGCCATCTGTCAGGCGGCCATCATCCAGCACTTGCAGCAGAATATTGAAAACATCAGGATGGGCTTTCTCCACCTCGTCAAATAGAATGACTTGATAGGGACGGCGGCGAACGGCTTCGGTGAGCGCCCCGCCTTCATCATATCCAACATAACCGGGCGGCGCGCCAATCATACGGGCGACCGAGTGTTTCTCCATATATTCGGACATATCCATACGCGTGATAGCTTGGTCGTCATCAAACATAAATTCGGCGAGGGCTTTCGTCAGCTCTGTCTTGCCGACACCTGTTGGGCCGAGGAACATAAAGCTGCCGATTGGGCGTTGCGGATCGCGAAGGCCCGCGCGGGCGCGGCGCACAGCATCCGATACAGCTTCCACCGCACGTTCCTGTCCAACAACACGCGCGCACAATACCCTTTCCATAGAGAGTAATTTCTCGCGCTCGCCTTCCAGCATTTTTTCAACCGGCACACCCGTCCATCGAGAGACCACTGTTGCAATCGTTTCCGACGTGACGGTTTCACTGGCGAGGCTCGGCTCATCCGATTGCGTTTCCAGCTCAGCGGCTTTGGCTTCCAGCGCGGGAATATCCTCATGTTGAAGCCGCCCGGCCGTTTCATAATCACCGCGCCGCACAGCATCTTGCAACTCGAACCGCGCATGGTCCAGCTCTTCAACGATGTCTGTTGCGCTGGCGAGCTTGGCTTTTTCGGCCTGCCAGCTCGCCGTCATCTCATCGGATTGGGCTTGCAACTCATCAATCTCAGCTGAGCGCTTTTCCAAACGAGTTTTCGACGCCGCGTCTTTTTCTTTCTTGAGGGCTTCAACCTCAATCCGGAGCTGAACAATGCGGCGGTCGATTTCGTCAAGCGCTTCGGGCTTGCTGTCGACTTGCATGCGCAGGCGGCTGGCGGCTTCGTCCATCAGGTCGATGGCTTTATCCGGTAGAAAGCGGTCTGTGATATAACGGTTTGAGAGCTGCGCGGCAGAGACAATCGCGGCATCGGAAATCCGAATGCCGTGATGGACTTCATATTTATCTTTTAATCCGCGCAGGATGGAGATCGTGTCTTCTACTGTCGGCTCGGTTACAAAGACCGTCAGAAACCGCCGCGCGAGGGCCGCGTCTTTTTCCAAATGTTTGCGATATTCATCCAGCGTCGTCGCGCCGATACAATGCAGTTCCCCGCGCGCGAGGGCAGGCTTGAGCAGATTGGCGGCATCCATCGCGCCGTCGCCTTTGCCTGCACCGACCAACGTGTGGATTTCATCAATAAAGAGAATGATCTGGCCGTCGGCTTTCTCAATTTCTTTTAAAACAGCCTTCAGTCGTTCTTCAAATTCACCGCGATATTTCGCGCCCGCAATGAGAGAGCCCATATCCAACGCGAGCAGTCGTTTATCCCGCACGGATTCAGGGACGTCACCGGAAACGATACGGACAGCCAGGCCTTCGGCGATGGCGGTTTTTCCGACGCCGGGTTCACCAATCAAAAGCGGATTATTCTTGGAGCGCCGCGAGAGCACTTGGAGCGTCCGGCGAATCTCTTCGTCCCGCCCAATAACAGGGTCGAGCTTTCCGTCCCGTGCGGCCTGTGTCAGGTCTCGCGCATATTTTGACAGGGCTTCATATTGATCTTCGGCAGAATCCGAGGTCACGGGCTCGTCCGAGCGCACAGAGGCAATGGCCTCGCCCAGGCGCTTGGCATCTAAACCGGATGTCGCCAAGGCGTCGCGCAAACCCTTGTCCGCATTTGTAACTGTCGCCAGCAAGAGGCGCTCTAGCGTGACGAAGGCATCCCCAGAGTCTTTCGCGGTTTTTTCCGCCACGGCAAAGGTCTTCGTCGCGGCTTTGGACAGGGATAAACCTGATCCGCCTTCAACTTTGGGGAGTTTCTCCAATGTTTGATTGACCGCCATGTCGACGGCGTCGGGGGATGTCCCCGCCATTTGCAGAAGATTACGGGGTAAGCCGCCATCTTCATGCAGAAGGGCGCGCAGAATATGCGCCGGTGTGAGTTGTTGATGATCGCGGGTAACGGCTTCGGTTTGCGCCGCCTGTATCACGCTCCGCGCGCGCTGTGTGTAGGCTTGAATGTCCATTATAGGGCCTCGGTCAGGAATTATGGTGGGGCGCCAAACGCCCCCTTTCCTGTCCGAGATAGGAATTTAGTCCCCCTTTTCAAGACAGGGAGACTTCAAGATGCGGCAATGCCTTCATTTACAGAGGCTGCGCCGAGGTGGCCGTTATTCCGCAGCTTCGACTTCTTCTTCGGATTTGCGGGATGGCGCTTTGCGGCGACGTTTAGGCGCGTCTTCCGCGTCGGTCGTTTCCGCCTTAACAGCCTTTTTGACTTTCGGGGTTTTTACCTTAGCGGCCTTGGGTTGTGGTTCGGCCACATCTAATTCTGCCGGTGCGTCAGATTTGTTTTCTGATGATTTGGTCTCGTCGCGGTCCCGGCGATTATTATTATGATTCCGGTTATTATTGCGGCGGCTGTTGCGATTGTCGTCGCTGTCATCATCGCTATGAGCCTCCCCGCGTTCGGCGCGGCGCTCGGCGCGCTCGGCGTCGGCTTTTTCGCGGGCCTCTTGAGCGACGCGTTTCGCCGCTTCCTGCTCATTCATCAGGCGCAGATAATGTTCGGCATGCTGCAACAGATTTTCGGCATTGACCCGGCTTCCGCCCATTTTGGCATCCCGCGCGAGGGCTGTGTATTTTTCATAAATCGTGGAGGCATTGCCGCGCACTTTCACGCCCGGGCCTTGGCTGTCCATGGACCGGTTATGATTATTGTGATTGTTATTACGATTAGTATTTTTATTGCGATTACGGCCGCGTTGACGCTTCATCGGTCTTCCTCAAATGGGGTGACAGCGGGCAGGGCATCCAAACGCACGGAAAGTCGTGCAAGGCCCTCGATCTGTCAGCTATGGCAGTGGCATTCGCGTGTTAGGCTTCGAACGCTTCGATCTGCAAAACTCGCCTAGCAAAGCGCGCGGCCTTTGCAAAGGAGTTTTTCATTTCAATTTCGTATCGAATTTAAAAGCGTTTTTGTGCCCAAACAGCACGGTCCAACCCGCCCAGGTCTTTAGTGACGCTGATATTGTCCCAAACCCCGTTTAGCAGAAGTGTCTTCAGCGCCCTCGCTTGGTCGAATCCAATCTCCAAACCCAACCAAGCGCCGGGTTTCAGGCCGCTAGCCGCGCCAGCCACGATGATGAGGTAAGCGTCCATGCCGTCCGGCCCGCCGCGCAGGGATATGTCCGGATCATATTCCGCGACCTCGGTATCCAATATCTTCATCGCCGCATCAGTAATATAAGGCGGGTTGGATAATATCATGTCATATGCCGCGTTTTGCGGGACCGCGTCCCACCACGGGCCTTGTGCAAAACTCGCGCGATCACTTAGGTCGAGCGCCAACGCATTCGCTTTAGCTATCGAAAGCGCGGCGCCTGATACATCTGTTGCGAGTAAGACAGCCTCAGGGATTTCAGCCAGCAATGTCAATCCAATCGCACCGCTGCCTGTGCCCAAATCAAGAAGGCGTGGCCGAGCTATTGTCTCCAAACGAGAAAGCGCGCCTCGGATTAAGGTCTCCGTATCCGCGCGGGGGGACAGAACATCGCCAGTAACCTGAAACCTCCGCCCGTAAAATTCTCGCCAACCCAAAATATGATCGACGGGTTCACCAGACAAGCGGCGCGTCATGTTTGTTTGAATAGTTTCGAAAACCTCAGGCGTCAAAAATTCTGCCCCACGCAACATGAGTGCCGTTTTATCAAATCCGCTTGCGGCCAGCACAATTTCCAGCGCGTCGTCTTCCGCGAATGTCAGTCCGGCTTCTGTAAAAGCCTGCGCTAAAAACCGTTTGGCCGAGCGCGCATTTAATCCCGAATAGGGACCGGAGCGTGGACGTTGATCAAGAGGTGTGACCATGGAGAGCCAATTAGGTCAGAATGGTGATTGGCGCAAAGAAAAAGTCCGCCCCTTGAGGGGCAGACGAAACTTTAGAAATTCAAGTTTAAGAGGCGCTGACGGCGTCTTTAATTTTTGCAACAATCGCAGGGGCTGCATCAGCCTTGGTGACAGTTTTGATGACCTTCTCATCATCCAGATCGACCAGCAAAAGCTGCCCGGTCTTCACTGTGCCGTCCAGATAATCACGGATGGCTTTTTCCACACCAGCCGCTTCAGCTTGAGCGTAAAAATTAGCATCATCTTTATCGGTGTAATCCAATACGACAAATTCGACGCCCGGCATTGGGCCCATGGCCTGTGCTTTTTTTACGGCGGGGTCGAGGACTTTGCAGGATCCGCACCAATCGGCATAGACGAGAACCGCTTTGGTTTTCGTGTCCATCATAGCGCTGGCTTTATCCGTCGCCGCGTTTTTGACAGATGATCCTGCATCAGTAGCATTTCCGCAGGCCGTTAATGCGAGGGCAGCTGCACAGGTAATAAGTAGGTTTTTCATGCGTGTCTCCATAGTAAGTTTGCCAAGATGTTAGTTGGTTTAGGTGGCCGTGGCGATTGACGTATTCGTGATATTCGCAATTGCGTCTTCAATTAAGATCAAATCGCTTTCGCGCGACAGGCTGTGATCGCCGCCTGCGATCAGCGTGTAAGTCACATCCTTTGACGTCAGCATATCAATCAACCGTTTGGAATGGGCCCATGGCACGACAGAGTCTTCATAGCCTTGTAAAATTCGAATGGGGCAGGTGAGGGGAATGGGTAAGTCCAAAATCTGCCGCGCGCGGCCATCTTCTATCAAGGCTTTGGAATAGGCGTAGGGTTCATCATATCCCGACGGCTCATATACCACGCCATCATTTTCCAACGCTTTGATTTGGTTCTCCGTCCAACCCGCAACAGTAAGTTTTTCGGTGAAATCGGGGGCAGGGTTTATAAGCACCAATCCTGCCACACGCGGCGTATTGGCGATGGCGGCCAAAAGCGCAGCCCATCCCCCCATGGAAGAGCCGATCAGAATAACGGGGCCGTCACAAAGCTCATCGCGGATGATTTTGATATCCGCGGCCCATCGAGACATCGTCCCTTTGATGAATTCGCCGCTGCTTTGCCCGTGGCCAAAATAGTCAAAGCGGATAAACGCCTGCGCGCGCGCCTTGGCCCACGCGTGTAAATGGGTTGCTTTTGAACCCTCCATGTCAGACTTCAACCCGCCGCACCAAATGAGGGTCGGGCCGTCGCCATCCGATTTAGCGTAGGCGATTTTTTCATTGTCAGCTGTTGTCAGAAAGTCGGGCATTATGATTCCGATTGGGTTAAGAGGTCCGTATGAATGTGCTGCAAATTTTGCCGGACCTCAATGCCGGAGGTGTTGAACGCACCGTTTTAGAAACGGTCGAGGTTCTGGTCGCGAATGGACATGGCGCGCATGTGCTCTCGAATGGCGGGCGGCTGGTCCCTGAGTTGCAAGCGATGAGCGGGGTGCATCACACGGCGGCAATTGGATCTAAGAATATTCTCTCTGTGCCGTGGCGTACCGCAGGGGTTCGTCGCCTCATAGCCGAGCAGAAAATTGACATTGTTCACGCCCGCTCTCGCGCGCCGGCTTGGCCTGCCCTGCTTGCCGCGCGGGCAGAGCATGTGCCTTTTGTGACGACCTATCACGGCGTTTATAATGCTAAGTCTGCGTTCAAACGGGGTTATAATTCCGTCATGGCCAGGGGCGACATCGTTATCGCCAATTCAAATTTCACTTGCGAGCATATCATTCGCGAGCATGGAACGGACCCGGAAAAAATCGTCGTCATCCCGCGCGGTGTGGATATGGTCGTCTTTGATCCCGCGCGCATTTCCGAAGATACGGTTTTGGCGCGCCGCGCCGCGTGGGGCGTGCCTCCGGCGGCCACGCTGATCCTGTTGCCCGGACGGTTGACTCGGTGGAAGGGCCAGACAGTTGCGATAGACGCGCTGTCATATTTGCCCGATGACGCCCATCTTGTGTTGCTGGGCGATCCGCAGGGCCGGGATGATTATCTGGCCGAGCTAATGCAGCAGGCGGACCGCTTGAGCCTTGCATCCCGCGTTCATATTCCCGGCCATGATTCGGATGTGGCGGCGGCTTATCTCGCCGCGAATATTGTTATCTGCCCGTCCACAGACCCCGAAGCGTTTGGCCGCACGGCCGCCGAAGCCCAAGCTATGGGCCGTCCCGTCATCGCGGCGGATCACGGCGGCGCGGTCGAGGTTGTTAACAATGGCGTCACAGGCTGGCGCACGCCGCCGGGCGATGCCAAGGCTCTAGCAGACGCGATTGCGCGGACCGGTGAATTGACAGGAGTTGAAGGCGCGCGAGCCCGAATTTCGGCGCAATATTCCAAAACAGCTCTGCAAACCTCGCTTTTGCAAGTTTATACAGATTTGATGAAACCTTAGGCTTTTCGGGCAGTTTCCCTTGTATATGCGGCATAAACCCGCCATATCGCGAGCTCAACAGACCACTCGATTGAAACAACCTCAGGAGAACACCAATCGCTAGAAGACCCCTTTCGGCCCAACCCGCCAAAAAACCCAAAGGCCCGCGCATCAACCGCGACATTACCGCCGATAATGTCCTGCTCATCTTGGCCGATGGTGAAAAACGAGGGAATGTCCCTCTCAGCGAAGCTTTAGCTGCTGCCCGTGAAGCCGGACTCGACCTCGTCGAAGTCGCCCCGGGCCTGACACCTGTTTGTAAGGTGCTGGATTACGGTAAAATGCGCTTCGAAAATCAAAAGAAAAAAGCCGCCAACCGCAAGAACCAGCGTACACAGGCGCTGAAAGAAATCAAAATGCGCCCGAATATCGATGTGCATGATTATGGTGTGAAGACCAAAGCCATGCGCAAGTTCTTTGATCGCGGCGATAAGGTGAAAGTCACCGTGCGTTTCAGAGGACGCGAAATGGCGCATATGGATCGCGGTATGGATCTTCTGGCTCGGGTAAAAGAAGACTTTGAGGAAGATTGCAAAGTCGAGTTCGAGCCGAAGACAGAAGGCCGTCTTATGACGATGGTTCTCGCGCCTAAGAATAACTAAAGTCTGAGGGCAGAATTAATATACGAAACCGGGCCATGGGTCCGGTTTTTTTATACCACAAAACTAAGAGAGTAAGAGCCGCTCGGTCACGGCGTTCAAGACTAGCCGTCCCTCTGCGCTGGCGGATAGAGTGTCATCTTTGCGCAACAAAAGACCATCTTGAATGAGGTGGGCAATCTCCGCCGAGTTCAAATTTGAACCGGCTAACTCTGCATACCGTTTCAGCGATATCCCGTCCTCTATACGCAGGCCCATCAGCAAATATTCCGCCGCCCAGTCCGGCCCGCTCAATGTTTCAAGGCTATCTATGCCCGACTCCGTTTGGGTGACGGTCTTCGCATAGGCCCCCGGCGCCTTATGCGCGATGGTCGCTTGGCGGATGCCATCATGCGTTATTCTGCCATGCGCGCCCGGTCCGACGCCGACGTAATCCAGTCCCTGCCAATAGGCGAGGTTGTGACGGGAGCAGTGACCGGGTTTTGCGAAATTGGACACTTCATAATGGTTAAAATCTGACGCGGTTAAAGTGTCTCGGACCTGATCATAAAGGTCAGCAGAAAGATCGGAGTTCACGGCCCGTATTTGGCCTCGGCTTTCCGCTTTGGCGAAAGCCGTGCCGTCTTCAATGGTCAGCTGGTAAGTTGAGATATGCGGGACGCCTGAGTCGAGCAGGCTCAACAGGTCCGCCGATAAATCCGCGTGAGTTTGCCCCGTCCATCCAAAAATTAAATCCGCAGAGACGCTCGGAAATATCTCAAGCGCTAGGTCCAAGGCCGTGCGGGCGGTTTTTCCATCATGGTCGCGTCCGAGAAATTTGAGCGCCTCATCATGAAAACTCTGTACGCCCAGTGACAAACGATTTAACCCTGCCGCGCGGTAGCCGCGCCAATCTTTTGCGTTCATTTCATGCGGATTGGCTTCGAGCGCGATCTCAATGTCGCCAAGGCCCCAAAGTGTTGTGACCTCGTCTATGACCGCGCCGACTTGCGCAGACGTCATGAGAGACGGCGTTCCGCCGCCAAAATGTATTGAGGTTACTTCGCGCGGGCCGGACATCTCTCTCCAATGGGCGAGATCCGTCAATATCGCCGGCAAAAGGACATCATCCTCGCGGCGTTTATAGACGTTAAAATCACAATAGGGACAGATGCGCGCGCAGTAGGGCCAGTGAATATAGACCGCGAGCTTATCCATTAGAGTCCGGGAATTGATCCGCTAAAAATTTTGCAAAAGCCTCCGCGCGATGGCTGACCGCATGTTTGGCGGCAGGGTCAATCTCGGCAAAGGTCTTCGTCTCGCCCAATTGCTGAAACATCGGATCATAGCCAAACCCCTTGTCGCCGCGTGGGGGCCAAACCATTTCGCCTTCGACTGTGCCTTCATAAACAGCAGTTTCGCCGCCCGGCCACGCCAGACAGAGCGCGCAAATAAACCGCGCGCGGCGGTTGTCGGTATCGCCCAATTGATCGTTCACATGCCACATCGCCATGTCGAAGTCGCGGCGCTGTCCGTAGGTGTGTTTTTCAATTTTTGGCAGCTCGGCCCAACGCGCCGCATAGATGCCCGGGTCGCCGTTCAGCGCATCTACTGCCAATCCACTGTCATCAGACAAGGCGGGCAATCCTGACGCGTTGGCGGCGGCAACCGCTTTCAACTTGGCATTGCCGGAGAATGTTATTTCTGTCTCATCGGGCTCGGGCAGGTTCAACTCTGCCGCGCTGACGGTTTCCAATCCGAAGGGACGGAGCAAGTCGCGAATCTCACGCACCTTGCCTTCATTATGAGAGGCAACGACGATTTTCATGCCCGAGGTAAGATTTTGGTTTGTCATTCAAGCGGCATAGTCACCCGCGCGCGTGTCCGCAATGCTTGCATGTCCCAAATTATTGTTTATCAATAATACTATGATGACGGACACTAAATTCGCGCCCCCCTCAGATGCGCCTATGGCTAAGGTTGTATCCATCCTGTTGATTATTGGACAAGTTATTATGGTGATCGGCTTTGTGCTCTTCCTCTTTACGGCGCTCATTATGGGCACGGATAATGGGATTAAAGAGGGCCTACTTGAAACGGCACCGAAAGATATGAGCCCGTCGGTTTTATTTGCGCGATGTTTGGCCGGTGCCGTCGTGGCTGTGGGTTGGTTTTTTGTATTGCGCCTGTTGCGGCGTGTCGTGACCGCTGTCATCCATGGAGACCCATTTTTGCCAGAGAATGTCTCTTATCTGCGCAATATTTGGATTATTATTGCAGCGACGGAGGTCTTTCGCACTATCGCCTTCTTTGTCTTGGGCGGAAATGATGGAATCAGCGATGGCTCACGCTTAGACATCAATATTGCGACATGGTTTTTTATCTTCATTATCGCCGCAATTTCCGAGGCGTTCCGTCAAGGCGCAGCTCTACGTGCTGATCAAGAATTGACGATCTAATGGCAATTAAAGTAAATCTTGACCGCGTCTTGCTGGACCGAAAAATGTCACTGACAGAGCTGGCGCAACGCGTGGGTATTACGTTAGCTAATTTGTCAATCTTGAAAACGGGTAAGGCGCGAGCTGTGCGTTTTTCAACGCTGGACTTGCTTTGCCGGGAACTTGAATGCCAGCCCGCCGATATTTTGGTTTATGAGCCGGAAGAAGAAATTAAACTTGCGGCTGAATAGCCTACTCTTCGAGGACGTCTTTCAAAATATCGTAGGTCAGGATTTGCGGCAGAATCTCTGGGTCTGAAGCGCCTGGTTTATAAACCAGATAAAGCGGCACACCCGCCCGCCCGAAACGCTTTAATTCTGCCGCGATTAGATCATCTTTATTGGTCCAATCTGCGACAAGAAATTCGGTGTCCGTACGTTCAAATAAACGGGCAGTTTTCTTAGTATTCAAAACCCGGCCTTCATTGACTTTGCAGGTCACGCACCACGCCGCCGTAAAATCGACAAAGACAGGGCGGCCTTCCGCGCGGGCCGAGGCAACAGCTTGAGCGGACCACGCATTGGACATGACTTTTTCCGTTCCGTCAGGCGTTTTTACCATGAGCGGTAAAATAAGCGCAATAATCAACGCGGTCCCGCCAAACACTTTGGCGACAGCTCCGCGTTTCTGAAACGCCCAAATTGCAAAACTCAGAGCCAAAGCCGCCATCAGTATTTTTGCCAAGCCTGTTGCGCCGGTTTGCTGGACCAGAACCCATACAAAAAATGCAGCGGCTCCGATCATTGGAAAGGCGAGGAATTGCTTGAAACTGTCCATCCAAGCGCCGGGTTTTGGCAAGCGCGCTAAAAGCCGTGGGAAATAGGCGACGAGCAAGAATGGCAAAGCAAACCCAAGACCAAGGGCGACCATAATCAGGATCGTGTCGATTGGGCTTCCGTATAAAAGGGCAAAGCCTATAGCCGTTCCCATAAAAGGCGCCGCGCATGGCGTTGCGACAATTACGGCCAAAACCCCGGTTAAAAAGCTCGATAAAGGCCCTGAGCCCCCGACACGATTCGCGCCGATATTTTGAATACGTCCGCTGATTTCGAACACGCCCAGCAAGTTTAGACCTATCGCGAAAAGCAGCAATGATACCAGGGCAACGACCCATGGAGATTGTAATTGAACGCCCCAACCCACGGACGCGCCGCCCATTCGCACGGCTATAACGACGAAGGCAATCAGAACGAAACTGGTTAAAACTCCGATCGTATAAGCCCACGCTGCGCGGCGAACTTCGCTCCGTTCTCCATGCGCGGTCTTGGCTATCGAGAGCGCTTTCAAGGAAATAATCGGAAAGACGCAAGGCATCAAATTTAGAATGAGTCCGCCCAGAAAAGCGCCAAATATAGCGCCCAAAAGCCCCGTGGCGCCGCGTGCATTGCCTACCCCATCGCCCGCTTTTATCGCGCCGATATCAATGCGCGTGTTGCTCGCAATTGGCACGACAATCGCGCGGCCATCGTTGGCGACGAGCGTCGCGTCAAAGCTCTCCGGTGTTCCGTCATCCCAGCCATAGCCCGGGGAAGTTGTGAAGCGAATGCCGCTTTCTGCAAGGGATAAAATGACGGGTTCGCTATGCACCATGATGGGGTTTGCATGGGGGAAAAGGGCGGGCAACTCGAACCCCTCTGGCAGCCCGCTAATGTTAAAGATAACTTTCCCGTCTTCTAAATTTGCTGATCCTTTGGCATTTGCTTTTTGCGGAATTTTCGCTTTCGCCGCTTTGATTTTGGCAGCGTGGTCTTCGTTGAATACTCGCGGGCCCACACCCATAGGCAGTGACAGAGCTCCGTCTTCGGGCACACATACGTCGTCGCAGACTAGAAAATAAGCCTGCGCCTTCAGCGTTATCGGGCGGGTGGGATCAAGCGTTTCATCCAAAGAAATTTCAACAGGCAACCACGCCTCCCCGCCCATCGCATAGGAGAGAATGGGACCAACGGTTTTTATCTTTGGGGCGGGCCACATAATTGGCCCGGCACTGACACCTTCGGGCAGGTCCCAGACGATATTGACGGGCTCGCCGCTATCACCCGCATTGCGCCAATAGGTGTACCAGTTTCCCTCAAATTTCATGCGCAAGGCGACGGTAAAGCTCTGCCCCGGACGGACTGTGTCGTGATCGGAAATCAGCATGATTTCGGTATTGCCGGTATCCAAAGGCAAGCTCTGGCGCGCCTGGGCGAGACCGGCGGTCAACCAAAACATCAGCGCGAGAATAAGACGACGAAACATGAGGCGTATCTAATCCGCTAAATATGAAAATACGATGCACAAATATGTCATATTGAGAGATATGAATTCCCGATTAAACATGAACAGGGCTTATCTAAGATCTTGCACCGCTTGACTCACCCGCCCCGACCCCCAACATCCGCCATATGACCCGCTCACCCACATTGCCAGGACGCCCGGCGCGGACGGATGTTACCGCGCTGTCGCTTCTGCCCGGTTTTGCCCTAGAGCGCGCGGCGCTGGAAAAATCCTTGTCTATTCGGGGCGAGGGCGCCTTATCCTCTGCCCAAACAGTCAGCGCTATTCGCAGCGCTTTAGACCGCACGGGCGCGGCTTTTGCCAAAACAACAGAAGACCCGGCTTTGCAGAAAGCGGGGCTTTGGTTGATTGAAGTCATTAAATCCGGCGCAGGGGTTTTGGACCGCGCTGTGACCGCAGATATTGCCTATGTTGAAACAGGCACACCGCCTGCGGGTGTCTCAAAGCTTTTGGGTAAGCCGACTTTGTTTTATGGTGCGGCGGGATTACTCACCGTAATAGGATTGGTACAGGGTGCAGGCCTTGTGGTCCTTTCCGCAGCGATTTTGGCGGGGCTACATAGTTTGGAGCCAAAACGCTGGAAAAAACTGATGGCTTTGCTGCCGCGCACGAAACCACCCGCCGCTCTGGAAGATCAGTTAGGACGCCAATTTACAGCGGAGGCTCGGCTGACATTGGATGCGGCGGGGCTCATCCGCCAAATTGAGGACGCGCTGAAAACGGCGGATCATATTTTATTACGTTTGGCGGAACCGCAATCCGAAACGCATTGGGCCGACACACCGCGTTTGGCCGCTATGCTGCAAAACCTATTGGAAGCGGGCGGGGCAGAAGACCCGGATTTCGCGATGGACCTAATCAGCAAAGAGCTGCCCAGCCTTTTGCAATCGGGCGGGATAGGCATTGTGGAATATTCAAAAAAGACAACGGATTATTTCGACGAGTTGCCCGGCATTGGTCAGGGTCCGAAAATTGAAATGGCGGCGCCGGCCTTGGTCCGCGAAGATGGCAGCGTCCTGCGCCGAGGAACAGTTTGGGTGCGATCATGAGTTCTGCCGAAAAAACAGCCAAGAAGTCCCGTAAAAAGCCTGCCAATAAGTCAGGAAAAAAATCTGTCAGCCAGCTAGAGTTTATTGGTTTTGATCTCGGACACGGCGAAACCGCACTGGGCCGAGCTTTTGGCGCGACCGTGCGCGAGCCTGAAATTTTAGAATGGCGCGGGCGGCGCAGTTTCGTGACGGCCGTTGCGACGGATAAATCCGGCGTGAAAATTGGCGTGGAGGCGCTGAATTTGGCCGCGCTCGGTCCTAAAGCCAATGTGGCCGTAAAGTTTAAATCGCGCGAGCTTAATTTAGACTCCGTTAGCGTGCCGACTTTCATGTTCACACAAACGCTGATTGACGGCTTGGCCGAAGACGGCACGATTTTAGGGCCGAAAGACAGCCAATTTATTGTCGGCTGCCCAAGCGGTTGGAGCGCTGATGACAGAAAAGCATATCAAGATGTGTTCAATACATCAGGATTGAAAACGGTCCGCATTGTGCCGGAATCCCGGGCGGCTCTTATGACGGCGTTGGAGCAAGGGTATCTTTCGATCGAAGATACGCGGGCCTCTGTGCTGATCGTCGATATTGGGTCTTCCACAACGGACTTTACTTATTGCCGGGATTTGGACGCACAAGATGTCGGGCATAATGTTTTGGGCTCGGGCTTGCTGGATACGGAGATATTTGAGTTGAATTTGGCGCGCCAAAAAGACCGTAAAAAAATTGAACAACTCATCGCAGAATACCCGCATTATCGCCCCATCATGGAATATTGGTGCCGGGAGGCGAAAGAGGCCTATTTCACAGGCGAAGAGGTCCCGGTTGAAATTTTGAAACGACTGCCGATTGGGCGCGGTGTGGTCTTTGATATTCGCATTGACAAAACGGATGCTGACGCAATTTTGGATAAAAAACTTGAAGCTCTCAATGGCTATAGTTGGCGCACGGCTTTTGATTATGCCTTGAAAGAAACGGTGGAAAATTTGGGCGGCGTTTCGCCTGATACTGTGTTACTAACCGGCGGCGCATCGCGTCTGCCGCTGGTTCTGCCCGCCACCAACGCAGCCTTTCCTGAAGCCCGCGTTGTGCGCGGCGCGGAGCCTGAATTCGCGATAGCGCGCGGGCTGGCTTGGCTTGGGCGATTCGAATATCTGCATGCGAGCTTTAAAACGGAAGTTGATAAGCATACGCGTGCCGGCGGGGAAATTTCGGTTAAAGCCGAGAAATCGTCTCTCGATCTGGGCCGCACTTTGGCCCCCGTTTTGGTCGACGCGATTACGGAAAGCTGTATTGTCCCGACCTTTCGAGATTGGCGGGGCGGCGAGATTGCAAGTTTGGATGATGTGGAAGTCGAATTAAATACCCGCGTTGCAGATTGGCTTTCATCCGACGCGGCGCAAGCGTCATTGCGTCCCGTCATTGATGTCTGGTTCGCCGGATTGCAGCGCGATATTGAAACCGTAACAGACCCGCTCTGCCGGGATCACGGCTTGCCCGCAATGGTTTTGTCCCTCACAGATTCGCAACATGTCTCCCGTCATTTGGAAGGCCTGTCTCTGGCCATGCCGCATGTTGGATCGATGGAATCTGATACGGCCCTTGTCGGAACAACGCTTTCCGCAATCCTTATCGGGTCGCTTTTGGCCCATGCTAACCTGTTTGCGCCGCTGTTCTTGAATCCGGTGGGGTTGATTTTAGGCGGCGCGTTGGCGGGCGGGACTTACCTGTATGGCCGAAAAGCGCTATCAGGAAAGATGCGTAGCTCCAAAGTCCCTATCATTGCTCGCCAGATTTTGACGGATGGCCGTGTGCGCTCTGCGGTGAATAAGCAGCGTCCAGAGCTGATACAAGCCGTGCAAACGGCTTGGACCGATGCTGCGGCAGAGCGATTTACGGGCGAGTTAAATGATATGCTGGGCAACGCCCTGCGCGAACGCGCGGATGAACGCGCAGTTCTGTTTTTGGTCTAAACGGGTTTTGGACTAATCAAGTTGTGGCAAGGTGATATCAATTTCGTCTTCGCCGTCCATATCAATGACAATCCGGGTTTTGGACTTACCGTCTTTGACAATGGTTTCGCGGTCCAATGTGAGATATTTGCCCAGCCCGATAATTGAAATAGAATCTTCGCTGTCGCGGCTTTTTTTCTGCTGAATTTCGCCTATTTTTGCGCCGTCGAATGAAAGTGTGGTGGTATTCCCGTCCGTATCGACATCAAGATCTTCTGCCAAATCTGCAAACATCGCGGCCAGGTCGCGGAATAATCCGTCTTCTGCAAACGCGTCCTCCATGACGTCCATCATGATGTCGATCTCTTCACCGACATCTCCATTGGCTTTGGCTTGCCCTTTTTCCATCTTACGTTTTAACCGAGCGGAGGATTTCGCAATATCACCTTTGTGATCCGAGAGTTTGTTCTCAAGTTTTTCGATGAGAACTTCGGCTTCGGGATCAAGGTTTGGCGGCGAAGCAAAGGCTGAACCGGCAAGGCAAGAGGTCAGAAGGATGGAAATAGAAAGTCTAGATAGGGTTGGCATGTCGGCTCCCGAAATGATGTGCTGCCACAGTAAATCCTATGGCGCTCACTGCACAAGCTATGATAACAGCGGTCTGAACCTTCCCTGAATTATCTCTGGATGCCCCGGCGCGCTATGTTGAAAGACCGTTATTTTTACCCTTTGGCGGCCATTATTGTAGCCGTAATTGTGAGTGTGGCTCTGTCTTTTGGCGACCGCGTGGATTTGACAGACCGCGATATTTGGAACTCAGGCTATTTGATGGAAGGCAAGGACCTCGGGCATTTGACGGCTCAGCCCGGCACGCAAGCCGTTTTCGTGCCGGCTGCGGGCGGGGACCCCGCCTATTCCCGCCTCACCAGCACCGCTGCGCGTGACAGCTTGCCAAAGGGGCCGGGTGTATTTGCGCCCTTAGGCCCCCAATATGAACAGGCCTTCGCCGGACAGGACTTGCGCATGACCGTGACAGCTCGGGCTTCGCACATAAATCCGTTGGAGACTTTCGACATTGGGTATTTTTCTGCCGGGTCCAGGGATAGCGGGTGGAAGCGGCGAGTCCTGACACCGGATTGGAAAGAGTATGTTTTGGACTTCAACCCGGGGCCTTTGATGGAAGTTCGCGGGATAGACCATGCGTCTGTTTGGCCGGGGGAGACAGCGGAGCTTCTTAATGTTGATATCAAATCGATACGGGTAGAAGTTCTCAATCCGCCAAAATGAGCTAAATGCTGAAGCCATGTGTGTTCCAAGCTAGGGTGTGCGTCTTGGCACATTGACAGGACGAGCCGAGAGGGCGACTGAGCACTATGCCCGTTGATGCGCCGTCATTCCCTATGGTCCTCGCTTTTGCCGCGCCGTTTTTCGTGTTGACCATTGTGCTGGAATGGTGGCTGGTCCGAAAAGGCAAATTGGCGGGCACTTATGAGACCAAAGATGCGCTGACCTCGATGTTGATGGGGTTTGGAAATCTTGCCTCAGATTTGGCAATGGGATTCATTAGCCTCGCCGTTCTCATGTGGGCGTGGCAATTTCGATTGATGGATTGGGGTGTGAGCCTGCCGATTATTTGTCTCGCTCTGCTTGCGCAAGATTTTCTCTATTATTGGAAGCATCGCGCGGCGCATCGCGTGCGCTGGCTTTGGACTGCGCATGTTGTCCATCACAGCAGTGAATTTTATAATCTATCCACGGCGCTGCGGCAGCCTTGGAATAATCATTTTACGGGGTTTGTTCTGTTCTCCACGCCGTTGGTATTTTTAGGTGTGCATCCACTTTTGCTGGGATTTGTCGGGGCGCTGAATCTGCTTTATCAATATTGGATTCATACGGAAGCCATTGACCGCCTGCCCAATTGGTTCGAGGCCGTTTTTAATACCCCGTCCCATCACCGCGCCCATCATGGCACGAACCCTCAATATTTGGATTGCAATTACGCCGGAATCTTAATCATCTGGGACAAGATGTTTGGGACATTTGTGCCTGAAGATGCGGAAACCAAACCGAATTATGGTCTCGTGCAAAATGTCGAAACTTATAATCCAATCAAGATCGCCTTTAATGAAATGTGGGGCGCAGTCAAAGATGTTTGTACGCCCAAAATTAAATTCAGTCAGCGTCTCAAATATCTTTTCGCCCCGCCCGGATGGTCACATGACGGGTCCCGCAAAAGCTCTGCTCATATCAAGGCGGAGCATGTGGCACAAAATCCGCATTTGTCAGGCACGCCAGGTCTGCCGAAATAAATTATTTGCGCCGTCTTCTTGCCCTGTCTTCTTGAGCTTTTTATCCAAGCCCGTGGAAAAGCGCGCGCTGAGTCATGGACAGATATTTGGGAGATTTGGCCTTAATTGTGTCGCCTGATTTGCGCAGCGTGAAACCCGCCGTCTCGCTTAAAACGTAATCGCGGGACAAAACCGTATCGACATTCATCATCAGCACCTTGGCTCTTTTTGCCGTTAACGTCAGGTCAATAAACCCGCATCGCGTCGCATTATAATAACGCGCATCTGCATTTTCTTTCGTCAGAAGCAAATTATGCTCAGCCGTCCCGGCGCCCAAATAGGCTGTCAGGGTTTCGGAAGACACAGAGCTTGTCACCAATTCCATGCCGAATTTTTTGCCTGTTTCCGATGTGAGTTCATTGAGCCAAAACTCATGCGCATCCCCCGTCAGCACCAGCATGTCGTTTAATCCGGAGGCATCCAAAGCGGCGTAGAAAACTTCCCGCGCGACCGGATAACCGTCCCAGCTATCAGGATAGAGCGGCATATTATATTTACTAAGGGTCAAGAAATCTCGAACCTCAGGCCAGTCAACTTCTATCCGCGCTAAAGAGTCTTCGTCAATATAGGGCGAGAAATCAGGCGTTAGCAAACGCCCCATAATAACTTGGTTTGCCAATAACCGCCAAGGCACGCCGTCTTCTTTGGATTGGCGCAGCGAGTTGATTATGAAATCTTGCTGATCCGCTCCAAACATCTCGCGGTCCGGCGCATAAAGCACGTCTCTGCGGAATTTATCAGCGCCGCCCTCGGCTGAAATCTCGTCGGTGTAAGACTCGATAATGAGGGGTTCTGCCCTCGCGGTGAGCCGGGTCTCGACGCAAGTTAGATTGGCGAGATTACCGAAGCGGAAGTTCCGGTAAATATCGGATCGAACACGTCCCGCCTTTGGCTCGCGTATCGGCATCCATTCATAATAAGCCCGCAGTGCGGCTTGTTTACGGGTGTCCCAATCGCCCTCAGTTTCGGGTTGATGATTTTGCGCCCCCGTTTTCCAACTGTCATTTGTCGTCTCATGGTCGTCCCAAACGGCGATCATGGGCATCGCGGCTGTTGCGGCCTGCAAGGCGGCATCAGAGCGATATTGCGCATGGCGCTGACGGTAATCGCCTAGCTCGACGATTTCATGGGTCGGCGCATGAATACGGTCGGGCAGTCGGGGGCTCTCTAGCGCGCCATATTCATAATAATAATCCCCCAGGTGAATCAGGGCATCATAGGGCTGCTCCGCCGCGCGCTTGGCAATCGCGTCATAGGTATTGAAATATCCGTGTTGCCAATTTGCGCAGGAGACGATCGCAAAGCGAAGTTTGTCTGTGTCGCCATCCGGTAAAGTGCGAGTGCGCCCAATTTCCGATACAGCTTCGCCAGCCCGGAATCGGTAGAAATAGGTCTGCCCGGGGGACAGTTTATCAGCAATAATTTTGACGCAATAATCCCGCGCGGCGTTGGTTGTCAGTGTGCCTGATTGGGCAATATCGCTAAAGGCGCGATCCATGGACATCTCCCATGCGACCTCAACATCACTGTTCAGATCTGTGGTCACGCGGGTCCAAAGCACGACGCTCTCCGCGAAGGGATCGCCAGAGGACACGCCATGCGCGAAAGCGCCGGCTTTCACCGTGCCATCATTTTTTCCTGAAATAGATTCAGGCGCGCTACAGGCGGCTAATCCGGCCCCCGCAGTTAACCCCATCACGCCCCGACGGGTGAGTTTACTTTGCATATATCCTGCTTAACCGTTCCGGCATTTTTTATCTTGACGCTTCCTATCAGGAATTTGGGCGTGGTCCAGATATGCTTTCAAATTCCAGCGGTTCAGTATTGACAGGCGCGCGCCGCACGACTTTGAGCGGGTTCCATCCCATGGCGCGCAAAATATCACGTAAAGAGGCTTTTCTTTTTGGCTTAGCAGGCCGGCTTTTGGGGCGCGTGAAAAACCCATGCCGCATCCCGCGAAAAGTGGGCTTGAACCGTCCCTTACGGAAAAGGCTCACGCAGAGAAAAGCCAGATTGGACAAAATATGCGGGACGGCCAACAGGACAAGCAAGGGCCCGGGCATATTATTAAAGAAAGTCCAAATCCGGTTTCGCGTGCCATGATAGACCGCAAAGTCAGATGCCCGCCCGGATATGGCGGAACTGACGTGGTCGATAATCGTGTCCGCACTTTGCACGCATCTATATCCGGCAAGGCGCATACGGAACGCGATATCGACATCTTCGTGATAGCAAAAAAAGCTCTCATCAAATCCGCCGAGGTCCAGAAAGACATTGCGGTCGTAAAAGGCGCCCGCCCCGCAGGGCCCGAAAGCCTCGCGGTCATAAATATCTTCGATGGGTTTTCCAAATCCCGCGCGCCAAGCCACGCCAAAAGCATGATATTCATCACCCAAACCGTCAAAGCGCTCCGGCTCCAGCGCGAGATATTGGGTGCTGCCGACCATCGCTGTGTTGGGCAGGCGGCTCCGCGCGGCCAGACCTTTCTCCAGCCAATCGGGACGAGCAAAAGCGTCGGGGTTGAGCAGGGCAATCCAATCGGCTGACGCCTGCTGCGCGGCGCGGTTATTGGCGACGGCAAAGCCCAAATTTTCTCCAGCTTCAACTATCGTGAACCTCTCATCCAATTCCGGTAAAGTCTCTAAAGACCCATCCGTGCTGCCATTATCAATGAGGATACATTCGAAATTCGTCAGGGTTTGCGTGAGCAGGCTTTCGACGCAAGGCTGCAAATATTCACCCGCATTGTAATTCACAATGATGACGGAGATTTCCGGCTGTGTGGATTGAACAGACACGGCAGCGTCTCTATCAGACCCAGCGCCAAGCGATAGTCCCCGATTGCTTGTGAAAACGGAGTAAGGCCGCTGTTAAAAACATATAAGAAAACCTTTATATAGTATTGACGAGGGCTGAATGAGGGCGTAATGGGCCGTCAAATTCAGGGCAGATTTTCTGCCGAACGATCAGGACACAGCTATCATGAGCCAGCAAGATTATATCGTAAAAGACATCTCTCTCGCCGAGTATGGGCGCAAAGAGTTGGACATCGCAGAAACTGAAATGCCGGGCCTGATGTCCCTGCGTGAAGAGTTTGGCAAAAGCAAACCTCTCAAAGGATCCCGCATTGTTGGCTCCTTACATATGACCATTCAAACGGCTGTATTGATTGAAACACTCACGGCTCTCGGCGCGGATGTGCGTTGGGCGTCTTGTAACATCTACTCTACCCAAGACCATGCGGCGGCTGCGATTGCGGCGGCGGGCGTGCCTGTCTTTGCGATCAAAGGTCAAACGCTGGAAGAGCACTGGGATTACCTCGACAAGTCGTTCTTGTTTGACGAAGGCCCAAATATCATTTTGGATGATGGCGGTGATGCTACACTCTACATTCTCATGGGCGCCCGCGTTGAAAACGGCGAGCCTGAGTTGATCCAAGGCGAGCCGGGTTCAGAAGAGGAAGAAGCCATCTTCGCGCAAATCAAAAAGCGTATGGAAGCGTCTCCGGGCTGGTTCACAAAAATGCGTGATCAAATCGTCGGTGTCTCCGAAGAAACAACAACGGGCGTTCACCGCCTCTATGAGCTGGTTGAAAAAGGTCAGCTTCCTTTTCCGGCAATTAACGTCAACGACTCGGTCACCAAGTCGAAATTCGACAATAAGTATGGCTGTAAAGAATCGCTTGTGGACGGCATTCGCCGCGCAACGGATACGATGATGGCCGGCAAGACCGCTGTTGTCCTAGGTTACGGCGATGTTGGTAAAGGCTCTGCGGCGTCCCTTCGCGGTGCTGGTGCACGCGTGAAGGTCACTGAAGTTGACCCGATTTGCGCGCTGCAAGCCGCTATGGACGGTTTCGAAGTCACCACTCTGGAAGACACAGTCGAAGATGCAGACATCTTCGTCACGACAACAGGCAATAAAGACGTCATTCGTCTCGAGCATATGCGCGCGATGAAAGACATGGCAATTGTCGGCAATATCGGTCATTTTGACAATGAAATTCAAGTGGCGTCTCTGCAAAACTTGAAGTGGACAAACATCAAAGACCAAGTCGATATGATTACCTTCCCGAAGGGCAATCGTATGATCCTGCTCTCTCAAGGTCGTCTTTTGAACCTCGGTAATGCCACGGGTCATCCTTCCTTTGTGATGTCAGCGTCTTTCACGAACCAAGTACTGGCGCAAATCGAGCTTTGGGAAGACAGCAAAGCGAAGTCCCGCAAATATGAGAATAAAGTCTATATGCTGCCTAAGCATTTGGACGAAAAAGTTGCACGGTTGCATCTCGAAAAAATCGGCGTGAAGCTGACCGAGATGACACAGGAGCAAGCCGAATATATCGGTGTCGCAAAAGAAGGCCCGTATAAGCCGGAACACTACCGCTACTAATTCGAAACTAATCTGGCGGCCCCTCTTCGGGCCGCCTTTCACCATCCAGGCCCTGATAAAAACAAAAAGCGCAGAGCCTTAAAATCCTGGAGCCAACAATGAGCCGCCAAACTTACGAATTTACATCCGAATCTGTGTCAGAAGGCCATCCGGATAAAGTATCAGATCGTATTTCGGATGAAATCGTCGATCTATATTTCCGTGAATCTATTGCTGATGGCATGTCCCCTTGGGATGTCCGCGTCGCAGCCGAAACGCTGACAACAACGAATAAAGTTGTCATTGCGGGCGAAACGCGCGGAACGGATAAAATTACCAAAGACATGATCGAAGAAGTCGCGCGTGCAGCCATCAAAGACATTGGCTATGAGCAGGACGGGTTCCATTGGAAAAATTCTGATGTCGATGTTCTGCTCCATGCACAATCCGTTGATATCGCTCAGGGCGTCGACTCCGGCACCGGCCTCCACGAAGAAGAAGGTGCGGGCGACCAAGGCATTATGTTTGGCTATGCGTCTCTCGACGTTCCGGGGGCGCTCATGCCTGCGCCTGTTCACTACTCGCACAAAATTCTCGAACGCCTGGCAAAGGCCCGTAAAACTGAGGGTCAAGACTGGCTCGGACCGGACAGTAAATCGCAGGTTACTGTGCGCTATCATCACGGACGTCCGGTAGAAGCGACCGCTATCGTCCTCTCTACGCAGCATCTAGACGCCTCATTAGACAGCCGCGCAATTGCGGAGCGAGTAAAGCCTTACATCGAAGAAGTTCTGCCAAAAGGCTGGCTGACGGATAGCACAATCTATCACATTAACCCGACGGGCAAATTCGTCATTGGTGGACCCGACGGAGACGCCGGGCTGACGGGCCGTAAGATTATCGTTGATACATATGGCGGCATGGCCCCACATGGCGGCGGCGCATTCTCCGGTAAAGATCCGACGAAAGTTGACCGCTCTGCGGCTTACGCAACACGCTATTTGGCAAAGAATCTCGTCGCAGCGGGCGTTGCGCCTTGGGTTGAAATCCAAGTCTCCTACGCGATTGGCGTCGCAACTCCGACATCGATTTATGTCAATGTTGATGACAACAACCCAATCAAGGGCGAACAGATTGAAAAAAT
>Ga0209187_1000593_pt1 | contig 57849 bp, 42 predicted proteins | sample BantaG_FD_187430 | JGI IMG/M metagenome (GOLD analysis project Ga0209187, IMG submission 187430) | Marine algal microbial communities from Bantry Bay, Ireland - BantryBay_4 metaG (SPAdes) (version 2) | ecosystem: Host-associated > Algae > Red algae > Unclassified | place: Bantry Bay, Ireland...
CCACTGCGAGCCTTCACCCATTTCATTTGTGAGGGTTATTGAATCAACAGCAATTGTATCACGAACGCCATCACCCACAGAATCGAAGGTAAATGGACCACCTGATATCATGCCACCATCAGCTGTACAAGCATCCGTTCTAGTTACTCTTATCGGGTTAGATAAGTTGGAGCACCCTTGGATGTCATTAGCGTTCGATCCAATTTCAGCACCAGTGATGTCACCATCAAAACTTAAATGCCAGATCAAACAAACACCAGCGCCTTGCGTATCAAAGTCAACCTCAGAAGGCACAGCAGGCAATCCTAAAATTACGCCTAGTGTATCTGTAACAACCCACTGCGAGCCTTCACCTATATCATTTGTAAGGGTTATTGAATCAACAGCTATTGTATCACGAACGCCATCACCCACAGAATTAAAGTTAAAAGGACCGCCAGTTATGGCGCCCCCATCAGCTAGACAAGCCTCCGTTCTATTAACGACAATCGAATTAGAGAGATCATAACAACCTTGGATGTCATTAATATTTAAACCAATTCCTAGACCTGTTAATTCACCTTCGAAAGCTACATTGTAAATTAAGCAACTGCCCTCTCCAGCAGTATCAAAATCAACTACTGAAGGTATTGGAGGTAAACCTAAAATTATGCCAGTTGAATCAGTTACGACCCACTGCATATTATCTCCATTTGCATTTGCTAAAGTTATAGAATCAGCGGCAATCATATCAGGCATACCATCACCCACAGAATCAAAAGTAAAAGGACCGCCAGAGATGACACCGCCATCAACTGTACACGCTTCTATTCTATTGACCCTTATCGGATTAGACAGATTAAAGCAACCTTGGATGTCATTCGCGTTCAAACCAACTTCAGCACCTGTGATGTCGCCATCAAAACTCAAATGCCAGACCAAACAGACACCAGCACCTTGCGTATCAAAGTCAACTACGGCAGGTATGGAAGGCAAGCCTAATATTACACCAAGTGTATCAGTAATAACCCATTGCGAGCCATTACCCATTGCATTTATCAGTTTTATAGAATCAACAGCAATTGTATCAGGCACACCGTCACCCACAGAATCGAAAGTAAATGGACCACCAGTTATTTCACCACCATCAGCGAGACAAGCTACACCGAAAGTTCGTGTGACTTCAATTGAATTTGATAAATTAAAACACCCTGCGATATCAGCTATATCTGAACCGATAGTTAGACCTGAAATGTCTCCATCAAAGGCTACATTATAAATAAAACAGTTGCCCTCTTCAAAAGTATCAAAATTAACTGCTAACGGGGTTCGAGGCAAGCGTACAATTATGCCAGCTGCATCAGTTACGATCCATTGCATACTGTCTCCATTAGTATTTGCTAAAATTATAGAACCACCAGGTATCCTATCTGGTATACCATCACCGACTGTATTAAACGTAAATGGACCACCAGTTAAATTACCACCATCAACTGTACATGCCTCTATTCTATTGACCGTAATCGGATTGGATAGATTAAAACATCCTTCGATGTCATTTGCATTCAAACCAACTTCAGCTCCAGTAATGTCGCCATCAAAACTCAAATGCCAGACCAAACAGACACCAGGACCTTGCGTATCAAAGTCAACAACAGAAGGCATAGAAGGCAATCCTAGAATTCTGCCTAGCGTATCAGTAACAACCCATTGTGAGCCATCACCTACAGCATTTGTAAGAGTAATAGAATCAACAGCAATTGTATCAGGTACGCCATCACCTACAGAATCGAAAGTGAATGGACCACCGACGAGCATGCCACCATCTGCATCACACATTCCAACATCGCATGCTTCACCCGTTGTAGATCTATTTACGATAATTTGACTAGAAAGGCTCCAACAGCCCATTATGTCATCTATGTTAGCGCCTATTTCTACACCTGTTAAATCTCCATCAGAGCTTATGTTCCAAATTAAGCAAGTACCAGGACCGACAAGCTCAAAATCCACATCAGAAGGCATTGAAGGTAGGCCAAGTATATTTCCTTGTGAATCAGTCACTATAAACTGAGAACTGTTTCCAATATTTCCAGTTAATGTGATGCTTCCAGCTTGTATGAAATCTGGTTGACCATCATTGGCACAAAAACTAAACGGACCTCCTTCGAGTGTTCCACCAGATACATTTGAATTCATTCCTGCATTACCTGTTATAGTGATTTCATCTAAATCCCATACAGATATTTCGCCACCTCTTTCTACAGGACAGTATGGCGTTAATTCGAATGAAAATACCGTTGTTTCTGATACTGTAAATGCAGCATTATCGCTAAAGTCAAAAGAAACTAAATCCCAAGTTGAGGTGCTATTAAGATCTATTCTAGAATAAATTTCCTGATTATTAACAATGACTCTCACAGCATAATTTCTGGGAGGATTATTTACCCCAGATCGACCATTTATCCAATCAAAGAATAAAGGAGATTTTTGATAAAACTCTAAATTGCCAAGCGAACCGCCATTTCTTACCTCGATATCAAAGCGCACTGCCTTATCACTATCAGGTATAAATGTACAAGATTCGTCACTGCCAACGCACATGGATGGACTACCTGCAATTCCAGGTGAACAAGAATGAGCATTGACTTCAGGATTTCTTCTATATAAGTTATTACCAACTACTGAGATACCTCCGCAGTTGTTACTTGAACTTACAAATTCGCTATAGTCTTCATTGGTGCCACTGATGTTTGACATACATTGGTCAAGTGTGAATATGATTGATTGTTCACCTTGTCCAAAGAGTAGCGGACCTACAAAAAGAAAGATTAATAAATAAGGGAAACGTGTTTTCATAAACATAAAATCGTTTAGTGAGTGATTCAAAATTTATAGGATATACCAACATTACTGTCGTAATAATTTACAAATGTTTTAGATTGTTTTTTTTGTGAAAAACTACCTCTTGAGGGATCGAATTGGTTAATGTTTTTAAAGATTTTAAATAATCTGTTTTGCAACATATCATGAGCCAAAATACGGCAAGCCATATATCGTAGACATATGGTAAACCAATATCTTTTATTCTGATCATAAAGCTTTTTGAAAGCATTACGGTCATTATTTTTGCAGTGTGTAATTAATTTCTTTAGTATCACTAAATCCAATTCGATAATCTTAAGCAATATGGAGAGCCAACCAAAAGGGTTGCCCATTAAAGTTCATTCAGGTCTATAATATGCATAACAAAAAGTCTTTGTCGTTATGCTGACGTGTTTCTGCCTAGTTTCTTGCAGAATTATATTCTATAATTCGGCAACCAAATAACTAGCTTGTTTTATAGCTTTTTTGGCGTCTAATTCAGTAGCAACATCTGCGCCACCAATGAGGTGTACAGATTTGCCTTTCTCTTGTAAATCGTTGAACATGTCGCGCAGTGGTTCTTGACCAGCGCATATCACGATATTGTCAACGTTTAAAGTCATTGCTTGTTCGTTATATTTGATATGTAATCCTTCGTCATCTATTTTGACATAATTCACATTTGCCAACATTTTTACTTGTTTCATAGCTAGACTTGCTCTATGAATCCAACCTGTTGTTTTACCTAGATTTTTGCCATGTTTACCTGAAGAACGTTTTAGTAAAAATATTTCTCTAGGTGAAGGAGCTGGATGAGGAGAGTCAGCAAGTGAACCAGCATTTGTATGCTTCATATCAACACCCCATTCTTTCATATAGGCTTCGACATTTAGAGACGTACTATTTCCTTCATGCGCCAGATATTCAGCCATATCAAATCCGATACCCCCCGCGCCAATTATTGCGACTGATTTGCCGACAGGCTTTTGCTTATATAAGACATCAGCATAATCTAACACCATAGAATGATCGATGCCTTCAATGTCAACTTGTCGTGGCTTTACACCAGTAGCCAGAATTATTTCATCATAATTGCCAGCAATTAATAATTCAGTTGAGGCTCTTGAATTGAGTTTGAGATTAACCCCATTCAACTCAATCTGCCTTTGATAGTATCTTATGGTTTCTGCGTATTCTTCCTTACCTGGAATGACCTTCGCCATATTGAATTGTCCTCCTATTTCTGATTCAGATTCCCATAGGTCAACTTGATGACCTCGTTTTGCCAAGAGGGTAGAAGCAGCTAATCCGGCAGGACCTGCTCCTATGACAGCGATCTTTTTTACTTTATCTGTAAGGGTAAAATTTAACTCTGTTTCATAACAAGCTCTAGGATTGACTAGACAAGAACACACTTGCAAAGAAAAGGTATGATCCAAGCACGCCTGATTACATGCGATACAGGTGTTTATTTCATCAGATCTGCCTTCCATTGCTTTTATGACAAATTCGCTGTCCGCTAAAAATGGACGAGCCATGGATACCATATCTGCACATCCATCTTGTAATATGCTTTCTGCAATTTCTGGTGTGTTGATTCTGTTAGTTGCTATTAATGGTATGTTTACTTCACCCATCATTCGTTTTGTCACCCATGCGAAACCACCTCTAGGGACGACAGTGCCTATTGTCGGTACTCTAGCTTCGTGCCAGCCAATACCAGTATTGATAATGGTTGCACCTGCTGCTTCGATCTCCTTAGCTAGTTGTACTGTTTCTTCCCATGTGCTGCCATCTTTTACAAGATCAAGCATACTTAAGCGATAGATAATGATGAAGTTCTCACCAACTCTTTCTCTCACTTTTTTTACAATTTGAATCGGAAGTTTGATTCTGTTTTCATAAGACCCTCCCCATTCGTCGGTCCTTTTGTTCGTTTTCTTTACGATGAATTGATTAATAAGGTAGCCTTCAGATCCCATAATTTCGACGCCATCGTAACCTACATTTTGAGCTAAAGCAGAAGAGTGAGCGTAATCCTCAATCGTTTGTTCGATTTCTTCAACTGATAAAGCTCTTGCTGGGAATGGAGATATTGGGGCTTTTGTATCACTAGCTGATACATTTTTTTCTGTATATCCATATCTACCTACATGTAAAAGTTGAAGGCATATTTTTCCATCTTCTTCATGAACAGCCTTTGTAATTGTTCTGTGATGCTCTGCTACTTCGGATGTATTAAATGGGTGTCCAATAGGTAATGCATTTCCTTGTTCATTGGGAGCAATGCCGCCGGTAACGATAAGACCTACTTGTCCTTTTGCTCTTTCTGCATAAAAAGCTGCCATACGTTCAATACCGCCTGGAATCTCTTCCAAGCCTGTGTGCATTGAGCCCATTAATACTCTATTTTTCAACGTAGTAAAGCCCAAATCGAGGGGACTCAATAACTTCTCATACATATGACCTTAGTTTAGCAGACTAAAAGTAGCTATTTTAAACTATTCTATTTAGGTGTTTACACCTAAATATATATATATAATTTTTGTAATATGTAAGAGGCTGTAAAAGTATGATTTGATTTGATGGTTATCTTATAATGCGATCATACTTCTGATGAGTATTTTACGAGGTTTTCTCGGACTGAAATGAATAATATTATCTTTTTTCAATTCTGCAAATACTCTTGCTACGGTTTGCCGCGAGGTATCAACAAATAAAGCTATTTCTTGATGAGACAAGCCATGATTGATGAGACATTCGTCTACACCGATTTTAATTCCTTTTCTTTCTCCAGTTCTTTTGATAAAATGTTGTATTCTTTCTTTTGCGCTTTTGAACATTAAATTTTCAAGTCTTATTTCAAGATCATGAAGTCGATTTACAATTAAACTTAACACATGAGTTGCAAATTCTTGATTGCCACTGACCAATTTTTTAAATACATTGGTCGGTATTTCATAATAAGATATATCTGAAATAGCCTCTGCAGTTTCTTTGCTTATATCGTCATCTGTAAAGACATTGATGCCGAATAGAGAATCACCCTGAACGACATATTTTATCAGTGTTTTGTTTTTTGAAGATCTAAATATCAATTTGACATACCCTTCTGCCAAGAGATACACGTATTGCTTTTTATTACCAACATTGAATATGCGACCTCTTTTCTTTACTTTCTTGAATTTGGCAATATCTTCAAGTAATTCTAGCTCTTTAGTTGTCAGGGTTGTCAGTTCATTAGAGTATTTAAGAGATGTTTTTGTTGATACTGCTGTCATAAGGAATTTGGTAGTACATATAGATATACGTGATCAAAGCTTATATTGGATTTTTACAGCATATTTTAATGGTATGCCCTTCAGGGGTTATTATAACTTGTGTAAAAGCACCTGAAGGCAACTGTGGATATGCTCTTTAGCCAGAAAAGATTAAATGATAAAACTGTTACTTTGGAATTAAATTAATTTTGAAAAACCCACTATGGATTTCCTCCCATTTGACATCAAGTGTTACAATAAGCTCCACGAAAAATTTGAAAACTTATTTGAGCCAGAGCTTATTAATGAAATCTGTAAGAATGGTACTTTACAAAATTTTAAAGCTGACTATGAGATTATTGATATAGGATCACTGATCACACATATGCCCTTAGTGATCTCAGGTTCAATCAAAATACTTACTGAGGACAAGAATGGAGATGAGATACTGCTATACTACTTAGAACTTGCGGATACGTGTGCTGTCACATTAAACTGTTGCACCAAGAAAGCAAAATCTACGATAAGGGCAATTACAGAAACAGATACAGAGATTCTACTCGTCCCAGTTGAAAAGATGGAATACTGGATGATCAATTATAAGTCTTGGAGAAGCTATGTGCTAGACAGTTATAACTCCAGGCTCAATGAAATGGTATCAGCAATTGATACTATAGTCTTTCATAGTATGGAAGAAAGACTATTAAAGTACATTCGGGATAAGGTTTGGGTCACAAAAAATGCAACCTTGCACATGTCACATCAAGATATAGCAAATGATCTACATTCTTCTAGAGTTGTGATATCCAGATTGATGAAAAAATTAGAAAACAATAATATCATCAGGCAACAAAGAAATAAGATAGTTGTTATAGAATTTGAAGAAAATTCTTAACTCGTCCTCGCTCGATGCAACTTAGTTTCTCCACTCTTTTGATAGTCATCGATTTTTGGAGAATAGGAAATGAATTTATCTCCAAGGTAACTTTGGTTACATTGAAAACTTATCATTCGATATATATTCGTAACAATATTTGCAAAATGTATAACTATGATCATCAAACAAATTTATACTGGATGTCTTGCTCAAGGAGCATATTACATAGAAAGTGATGGTGAGGTTGCAATTGTCGATCCTCTGAGAGAAGTACAATCTTATATTGATATAGCTAAAAAGAATAGGGCCAAGATTAAGTATATTTTTGAGACTCATTTCCATGCTGATTTTGTCAGTGGCCATGTGACTCTTGCCGAGAAGACTGGTGCCGAGATTGTATATGGACCAAATGCCGAAACAAGCTTCAAATCAACGATTGCCGCAGATGGTCAGGTATTTAAACTAGGTAAAATATCAATTACTGCATTGCACACACCTGGTCACACCATGGAAAGCACAACTTATTTGTTAAAAGATGAAAATGGAAGAGATCATGCCATATTCTCTGGGGATACACTTTTTCTAGGAGATGTGGGAAGGCCAGATCTCGCTCAAAAAATGGGAGAATTGACGATGGAAGACCTTGCAGGATTTCTATTTGATAGTTTGAGGAATAAGATCATGCCTTTGGCAGACGACGTAATCGTTTATCCAGCTCACGGTGCTGGTTCAGCATGTGGAAAGAATATGATGAAGGAGACTGTAGACACTCTAGGGAATCAGCGTAAGATGAATTATGCTTTGAGAGAAGACATGACTAGACAGGAATTTATAAGTGAGGTTACTGATGGTTTAGCACCACCACCCGCATATTTTCCGTTAAATGTGAAACTCAACAAAGAGGGTTATGAATCAATAGATAAAGTACTCGCACAAGGCCATCGGGCATTGAGTCCTAGAGAATTTGAAATTGCTGTAAATGAAACAAACGCCATTGTTCTTGATGTGCGCCATCAGAATGAGTTTGCTAAAGCTCATATTCCGAGATCCATTTTTATTGGTATCGATGGTAGTTTTGCGCCTTGGGTTGGTGAGCTTATTGTTGACATCAAACAACCGATTATTTTCATTGCTCCAGAAGGAAGAGAGGAAGAGGTCGTCACTAGATTGTCAAGAGTTGGATTTGATAATACTTTGGGTTATTTGGATGGTGGAATCGATGCGTGGAAATCTGCAGGTAAGGAAGTAGACTCAATTGACTCGACGTTATCAACAGAAATCGAATCTGAATTGACTGCTGGAAAGATCAAGTTATTTGATGTCAGAAAGGTCAGTGAATATCAATCTGAGCATGCTGTCCAGGCAGAAAATACACCCTTAAGCAAGCTTAGCCAACAATTGGAAAAATTTCCAAAGGAAGATAAATTTTACATTCACTGTGCTAGTGGATATCGATCTACAATTGCCGCTTCTATATTAAAGTCAAGAGGCTATCACAACTTAATAAATGTCACAGATGGCTTTAATGGAATCAAGGAAACAAATATCGCTCTTTCAGAATATGTATGTCCAACGACACTATAGCATAGTTGTTAATTATAAATCTTCACTGAAATCTAAATAAAAGAAAATGATTGAATTGATGTCACAAGCGTGGCCATGGTATGTGTCTGGTCCATTAATTGCGATGGTCATGTTTTTACTCCTTTGGGTAGGTGGGGAGTTTGGTGTTAGTTCTACTCTTAGGAGCATGTGCGCAATCGGAGGTGCCGGTAAGAAGGTCGATTTTTTCGATTTTGATTGGAAAAATCAGATCTGGAATTTGGTTTTTGTAGGTGGTGCAGTCATCGGTGGATTTATAGCTTCTACTTATTTGTCAGATCCGGTTGCCCTAAAATTATCGTCAAGTACAGTTCAAGATCTAAGTGCATTAGGTATTTCGTTCAATGGAGGTATGGCTCCCACTGAACTGTTTAACTGGGAAAGTGTCATGACCTTGAAAGGGTTTTTAGTCATCGTGGTTGGAGGCTTCTTGGTCGGTTTTGGGACGAGATATGCTGGAGGATGCACTTCAGGTCATGCAATCAGTGGATTATCAAATCTTCAGCTGCCATCATTGATCGCCGTCATAGGATTTTTTATTGGTGGTTTCGTAATGACGTTCTTAATATTTCCAATCATCTTTTAAAATCTTAATCATGAAGTATTTAAAATATTTAGTAATAGGGATTTTGTTTGGAATTATCATGACGAAGTCAGAAGCAATCTCATGGTATCGTATTCAAGAGATGTTTAGATTTCAATCTTTTCATATGTATGGCATCATTGGATCTGCGTTAGCAGTTGGAGTGACATTGACTGCTATAATCAAGAGATTTCATCTTAAATCTACTAATGGCAAGTATATTGAATTTAAGGATAAGGATTTTAGTATCCCACGCTATCTTTTTGGTGGGATAATTTTTGGACTAGGTTGGGCACTGTCCGGAGCTTGCCCAGGACCAATGTATACACTTGTGGGAAATGGGTTTACTGTTTTTATTTTGGTGATCCTTAGCGCTGTGTTAGGGACGTTTACCTATGGATTGGTAAGGGATAAATTGCCGCATTAAATCGTCAAGAAAGAGTTTTTTCCTAACTAATATAATATTTACAACACCGTAAACACAGCTATAAAATGCAGAATGCTCCCTCCTAAAACAAACAAATGCCAAATGGGGTGATTGTAAGGGATAGAGTTTTTTACATAGAAAAAGGTGCCTATGGTATAACTAAGGCCTCCACCAGCAATCAAGTACAAGGTGAGAGGACTTGTACTAGCAACTAATTCTTGAATATCAAATATGATTAACCAACCCATGGTTATATACAGGATAAGACTTAAAAAAGGTAATCGTTTGCGGAGCCAAATTTTGTAAACAGTCCCTATGAGTGCAATCGCCCAAACAGAGAAAAATATACGCCAACCACTCCCATCCACGAGCGTAATCAAGGTAAATGGTGTATAAGATCCTGCAATCAGATAATAAATTGCAATGTGATCAAACAGTCTAAATGCATCCGTTTTGGGATGAAATTTTAATCTTGCCCAGTGATATAAGGTTGAAGCGCTATATAGCACAACCAAACTCAGTGAAAAGATAATCGCAGACGTAATACTGAAAAGGTGTGTCGATTGGCTAGCTTGCTTGATTAAACAGATAGAGGCAAAAAGAAAAAAAAGCACACCTAAGCCATGCGTCCAAATGTTTAAACTTTCTACTCGATGGTGGTAGCTTTTATTCATTATATTTTCTTACCGCTTAATGATTCTTTGATTGTTTTGTCCATCGCTTTTTCTGCAAACGGTCTCGTGTATTTATTCAAAGCATCCATGGCTTGGTTGATCTCATCCTTTGTGCCTTTTGATGTTTTTAGTCTAAGTGCTTCAATTAATGTATTGGTTTCAATCAATTCTGTTTCAGTTAATATATCACTGTGGTTAGAAAGAAATTTCTCTGACGCAAGCAAGACTGCATTGGCTTCATTCTTGGCTTCTTGTAACGATTTTACCTTCATATCTTCTTCTGCATGTGTGATAGAATCAAGCAGCATTTTTCCCATTTCTTCTTCAGATATGCCATACGTAGACTTAATCTGAACTTGTGTCTCCACATTTGATCGCAACTCTTTAGCAACTACCTTTAAAATTCCATCAGCATCTAGTTGAAAAATAATCTCAATTTTTGGCATGCCTGCTGCCATAGGTGGTATGCCCTTTAGAACAAATTCGCCGAGCTTTCTATTGTGTTCGACCAAGTCTCTTTCTCCTTGGAAAACGGAAACTTTGAGTTTTGTCTGACCGTCAACAGAGGTTGTATAATTACGTCCGATAGAAGAGGGGACTTTGCTGTTTCTAGGGATTAATACGTCCATCAAACCACCGACAGTCTCTATGCCAAGTGACAAAGGAGTGATGTCTAGTAATAACATGTCTTTTCGATTGCCAGCTAAGATGTCAGCTTGAACTGCTGCACCCAATGCAACAACTTCATCAGGATTTACGTGATGCTTTGCAGTCATTCCAAAAAACGCCGAAACGGCTTCAGATACTTTGGGTATCCTCGTAGAACCACCAACTAAAATGACATCGCTAAGTTCTGATTTATCCAACTTAGAATCTGACATTGCTTGTTGGCACTTTTCTATGGTTTGTGCAATCAAGGGGTCGATGAGCGATTCGAATTCATCTCTTGTAATATTGATCTGGGCTTCATTAATTATTCCAGCAAAAGATGCATTGGTACTCAAGTGTATTTTTGCGGACTCAGCTGTCGTCCGCAATAATTGTCCCATTGATTTATTGTAGACTAATTCCTCTGAACTTAAGTTTATTTCCTTGATCCATTTGTCAATAATAACTCGATCGAAATCATCACCACCTAAAAAGGTGTCTCCATTGGTTGACAATACTTCGAATATGCCTTGTTGAATTTCTAAAATCGAAATATCAAAAGTACCGCCTCCTAGATCGTAAACAGCAATTTTCTGATGGCTCTCTCTGTCGGTACCTAGACCAAAAGCAAGACTTGCAGCTGTAGGCTCGTTGACAATCCGTAGGACATCAAGACTAGCAAGTTTACCAGCATCACGAGTTGCTTGTCGTTGTGCATCATTAAAGTAGGCAGGCACTGTAATGACTGCTTTTTCTATTGTTGTTTCTAATTCTTTCTCAGCATTTCTTTTGAGTTGTTTTAGAATTTCAGCAGACAATTCTACGGGTGAGTAAAATAAATCGCCAACCTTTATTTTAACGAGTGATTCTTCTCCTTGATCTATGATTTCATAGCCTATTAATTCTGTTAACTTAGTCAGGTCACTATAAGATTTCCCAAGTAACCTCTTTACTGAGTATATGGTATTTGCGGGATCTGAGACGACATATTCTTTTGCCGAATTTCCAACTAAAATAGAGTTGTCTTCAGTAAAGTGAACGATCGACGGGATCAGTGTTTGATTACCATCTTTACTTGTAATAGCGACTGGCTGTCCATCTTTGATGAATGCAATTAAACTATTTGTAGTGCCGAGATCAATGCCAACAATCGTTTCGACAGTTTTCTCTTTATTTACTGTTCCGTCTTTTAAGTTGATGGAAATTTTTGCCATTAAGTTATACCCCTATTTTGGAATGATACAATTAGATTTGTCATTGTGTAGTGACTACTCATTCTAAAAATTGTTGAGAACGAGATTTTCATTTTTAAACAATAGAAAAGACACAAAGTTACGTAAATCCTTCACTGATTGTGTTTTAAGCATATAGACATTGTTGTTATCTTGGCATCATGGACATAGTGTTGAAAAGTAAGGGGACCAAACTATTCCTTTTTCTTGGAGGTTTCTTCGTCGCTAATGCGCTTGTTGCAGAATTTGTTGGGGTGAAAATCTTTTCAGTTGAACGCACATTCGGACTTGAACCATCTAATTGGACAATTTTAGGGATAGAAGGCTTAGGCTTGAATATGACTGCTGGTGCTATCTTGTGGCCGATCGTTTTTGTCATGACAGATATAATTAATGAATACTTTGGTCAAAAAGGTGTTCGGGTCTTATCCTATTTTACAGTAATGCTAATTCTGTATGCCTTTTTTATGATCTATTTTGCGATCCAATTATCACCTGAAAGCTGGTGGCAAAATCTTAGTGGACTTAATGAAGAAGATCCATCGAAAAGTATATCAAATATGCAATTGGCTTTTTCTAAAATATTTGGTCAGGGTATGTGGATCATATTCGGCAGTATAATTGCTTTTTTGGTTGGTCAAATTGTTGATGTTGTTGTTTTTCATAAGATTAAACAGGTGACTGGTGAAAAGAAAATATGGCTGAGAGCTACTGGTTCTACCTTGGTGTCTCAATTTATTGATAGTTTTGTTGTTTTGTTCATCGCCTTTTATATAGGAGCAGATTGGGATTTGGTGAGAGTTTTAGTCATTGGGATGGTCGGGTACACATATAAATTTTCTATGGCTATTATATTGACGCCTTTGATCTATATTGCACATCATTTTATTGAGATTTATTTAGGCGAGGAGTTAGCTGAAAAATTGAAGGCTGACGCACAAAAAGCATAAACTATGTTTACGACAGATACAAAGCAAACGACTAACGATATTTTTTTGATTAGGCCTGCTCATTTCGGCTTCAATCCAGAAACAGCAGCCGACAATACTTTTCAAAGCAATGAGGGAGATCTAAGTAAAAAGGAAATCCAGAAACTAGCGATTGACGAGTTTGATCTCTTGGTTAGGCGCCTCAAGGATGCAGAAATTAATGTACACGTTTTTGAAGACACAGAAAAACCCATAAAATCTGATGCAGTCTTTCCTAATAATTGGGTCAGCTTTCATCACGACAGTTTTGTCGTCACCTATCCAATGTATTCTCTAAATCGAAGACAAGAAAAAAGAGAGGATATTTTAGACGAGCTGTCTAATGAGTTTAAAATCTCAAAAAGATATTCTTTTGATTATTATGAAGAAAAAGATAAATTTTTAGAAGGGACAGGTAGTATGGTTCTAGATAGAGCAAATCAAATGATTTATGCTTGTCTTAGTGAACGAACTGATATTAAGATATTGGAAAAGTTTGCTGTGCTGAGTAACTTCAGAAAATTAATGTTCCATGCTTACGATCGGCAGGGTAAACCCATTTACCACACCAATGTCATGATGGCTATTGGCCAAAAGATAGCAGTCGTATGTCTGGAATGCATCACTGACGAAATAGAGCGAAAAAATCTAGTCACATCATTAAAAAATGCGGGTAAAGTTATCATTGAAATAAGTCTAGAACAAGTCGAAGCTTACGCAGGCAATGTATTGGAATTGAAAAAGCCTGATGGTAGTGGTTTATTGGTAATGTCGGAGCAATCGTTTAAAGCGTTTACTGCAGAGCAAATCGGTGTGATGAAGCAACATGTAGACTTCCTTTATTCTGCTATACCAACCATAGAAAAATATGGAGGTGGAAGTGTCCGCTGTATGATCGCAGAGATTTTTCTAGAAAAAAAATAATTTACTATTTATCAACAATTCTCAAGGACGACATTTCAGACATAACTAGTTGTTAGTTAGGTGTTTTGGTATTACTTTTGTCAATATATATACTGATGTTGAAAGTTTTTTTTGGTTAATTCAAAATTTTAACGTTCAACAGGGTACATTATCAGGTTTTTAAACGTCTATATTATAATTGAATTATTATTTTCCCATGAACAAACTGAAAGATTTATTTCATTCATTCGTAAACCTCTTTAGAAAAAACCAAATGAGCGACTCAGTTCGTGGTACTGAAGAGGAGTATGATGGCTGGTTAGGTATATAAAAATACGCCTCATCAGGGATGAATTGGCATGTTGTCCTTTTAACTTTTATTGTAAGTTAAACCCTTATAGATGCTACTCTATAGCATAAAGTTTCCACTCTTTACACGTTCATTTTAGTCTTTATATCTACAGTCAAGCCTATTTAACATTATATTAAATTGCTACTGCTTATAAATTGCTAACATCATCTTTATATTGCGACAACAAAATAGTTGAACATAATGAATATTCTGAAATCTCTAACCCTACTTTTATTTTCAATCTTCTTTATAAGTGCCAATCAATTACATGCACAGGATGCCAAAACGGCTGCTGGAGTGTACAATGATGGTTTGGCATTATTGAAAGAAAAAAACTATGCTGATGGCTTTGCTGCTATGCAAGAAGCTTTAACCCTCGCATCGGCAGATAATGATGAAAAAGTGATTGATCTTGCTAAGAAAAATGGAGCACTCGCTGCCTATAATCTTGGTAACAAAAAGCGTAAAGAAAATGCGATGGACGATGCTTTGAGCCTATACACACAAGGCATTGAGTTGAATCCTGCCTACTCCTCAAACTACATTGGTAAAGCTAGAGCTGAGGCTGGAAAAGGAATGAAAGAGCAAGCAATAGCTTCATACATGAAAGCAGCAGAAGTTGCTAAGGCTGAAGGAAAAGACAAAAAAGTCACAGAAGCAAATAAAAGAGCTAAGTCTCTAATTACAGCAGCTTACAATGATAAAAAGGATGCTGAGGTTGTCGCGCTAGGCACAGCTTTTCTTGCGGGTGCACAAAATTCAGATGTGAGTTACTATGTTGGTAAAAGTTTGATGAACCAGGATAAGCAGAGTGATGCAATTGTCCACTTTGATAAAGCTTTACAGTCTTCACCGGAGAAGAAGGATAGAATTATTTATGCCAAAGCTCAATCATTAGAGAAGCTTGGCAAGAATGCAGAAGCAGTTGCAGTATATAAGTTAATTACTAATGAAAAGTATAAAGCAAACGCAGCACATAAAATTTCAACCTTGAAGTAGTTGTTTGCTCACTAATAATATATTTTCAAATAGAAAAAGACTGTCTCAATTATGAGGCGGTCTTTTTTTGTAAAAATAAATTCTAGAAGGGCAAATTCTCCTCTAATTTAGGAGAGCCCAGTGCCATTTATACCAAAATGAAAGTGGTTTGGGACTTTTATTGGCCAGAGGTTTTAGTTGTTATCAAGGCGATAAACGCAGTGAATGCGGGTATTCACGAGTATTCTCAACGATGATAACGGCTAAAAGATCGACTAAAAAATTCCCAAAATGTTTTCTGTTTGATATAGTTAAGAAAGGTATAAGCACTGAAAGTGCGACCTCACTAGAGCGGGGTGCAAAGTACCGCGTGGAATGGTTAAAAATTGATTGATATCTAGATTATATGCAAACTACTCTATGTTAAAGAGCTCTTCATTACATGTAGGTCGTTGTGCTAAAAAATTAGTCTTACATTTAATAAATGAAATTGCTCAAGACCTTCAAAACACTTGTTCATACTTTTAAGGCTAAACTTATTTGCCGATAATTGTCAGTCTAAACATTCAATTTATGTTGTCAACAATTCAAATCAAAAGAAATCTTTACGAGACAGAGGATCACCAAATGGTTCGTCAAGCATTAATAGACTTTTTGTCAAAAGAAGCTATACCTCATCAAGAAGAATGGGAAAAAGGTAAATGTGCTCCCAAGTCTTTTTGGAGAAAAATGGGAGAGCTTGGTTTTCTGTGCATGGACATTCCAGTAGAATACGGTGGTAGTGGTTTTGATTTTAGTTTCAATGCGATGATCCTAGAAGAGTCTAGAAGACTAGGTATTGATTTCGGACAGGCCGTGCATTCTGATATTGTGGCACCATACATACTCCGTTATGGTAATGAGGAGCAAAAGAAACATTATTTGCCTAATATGGTAAGTGGCGAAATGATCGGTAGTATTGGGATGTCTGAACCAAGTGCAGGATCAGATTTGAAATCTTTAAAGACGATTGCAGAAGATAAGGGAGATCACTATTTGGTTAATGGCTCAAAAACGTTCATTACCAATGGTTATGTGTGTGATTTTGTTTGTTGTGCTGTTCGTACAAATCCAGGGCAACCAACTGAAGGAATTAGTCTTTTATTGATTGACAAAACATTGGATGGTTTCACAACTGGGCAGCCTTTCGATAAAATAGGTATTAAATATCAAGATACTTGTGAGTTATTCTTCGAAGATGTGAAAGTTCCCAAAGCTCAATTACTTGGTGATGAAGGAATGGGCTTCAGATACATGATGTCTGATTTGCCAAGAGAGAGAATAGGAATCGCCTTAGAGAGTCTTGGTTCTGCAATAGGTGTCGTAGAAAAAACGATACAGTACGTGACGGAACGAGAAGCCTTTGGTAAAGCAATCGCAGATTTTCAAAACACTCAATTTAAGCTTGCAGATTGTGTGGCAGAAGTACAAGTCTATCAAACATTTTTAGATAAATGTGTAGAGTTGCAAATGAATCATGAGTTGACTACTGAGCAGGCATCAATTGCTAAATTAAAAGCAACAGAAATGCATGGGAAAGTTGTTGATGAATGTCTTCAATTATTTGGAGGATATGGATTTATCTGGGAATACGATGTGGCTCGAGCTTATGCTGGAGCTCGTGTAGTTAGGATCTATGGCGGCACAAGTGAGATCATGAAATTGATCATCTCAAGAGGTATTTTCAAAGAACATTATTTAGCCAAGAAGCAAGCAAAATCAAACCGACCTCAAACGGCAGGTATTTAATACATAGATGAGGGCTAATACTTGAATGATTAGGTGGATTTTGAGTAAAAATTGTAAATCATGGAGAGAGTTAAGATAAAAGTAGAAAATCACATTGCTGTTGTCACATTCAACAGACCCGAAAAAATGAATGCATTGGATGATGAACAATTCCATGCCATCATAGCTGCTGGTGAAAAAGTAAGTCTTGATCCCAATGTCAGAGTCGTAGTTTTGCATGGAGAGGGTAGAGCATTCTGTGCTGGTCTAGATGTATCTGGATTTGCAGCTGGAGATGATGGACTCGATGATCAGGTGATAGCAAGATCACATGGCATAGCAAATAAGTGGCAAAAAGCAGCATGGGTCTGGAGAGAATGTCCAGTGCCTGTGTTAGCAGCCGTACATGGCGTATCTTTTGGAGGTGGACTTCAAATCATGCTTGGAGCAGACATAAAGTATATCGCTGCGGATACTAAATTGTCGATCATGGAAATGAAGTGGGGGTTGATCCCAGATATGGCTGGTACGCAATTGATGTATCATTCTGTTCGTGATGATATCATTCGTGAACTGACTTATACCAACAGAGTTTTCTCTGGAGAACAAGCTGTCCAATATGGTTTTGCTACACATGTATCTGCTAGCCCATTAGATGAAGCAATGTCCCTTGCGCAGGAGATAGCGAGCAAAAGTCCATCGGCTGTTGTCAAAGCCAAAAAAGTATTAAACGAAGCCCCTTATTTAAGTGTGGAAGATGGTTTGATGTTGGAATCAGTTGAGCAGACAGCAATCATTAAAAAGAAGAATCAGCTGGAAGCGATATACTCTAGCCTGCAAAAACGGCCAGGTAACTTTGACGATTATAGAGAAGACGGGCATAATGGTCAGCCGACAAGTGCTATTTGAACCATAAAATGACACATCAACTATAAGTATTAAGTAAGATTTTAGGTGAAAGTAGGGTCAATTGTAGTCCTAAAACAGACGAATCGGGATATATTTAAGATGTCATCAATTTATTATTATCACAGACCTCTGTAGAAAAGGATGTTTAATATATTTGAATGACTATAAAGTGAACTTAAATTATATGAAAATTAGGTACTTCCTTTTCTTCGCATTGACTTCATATTTCCTCCTCACTTCCTGCGGTACGACAAAACAGCCTTACATAGCAGATAGGAGTCAAGTTAAAGTCAAGCCAGATTTGCCAAAGGGTAAACTGGCTCATCGCCTATACCTTATTGGAGATAGTGGCGGACTAAATGATAAGGTCAATGATGTAAACTATGTGTTTGAAGTGGCCAAGGAGCAAATAGCAAATGATCCTGAAGAAAAATCGTTAGTCTTTTTAGGTGATAACATTTATGAGAGGGGCTTATCTGATGTAAACGATCCTGAGCGAGCGATTCAAGAAAAGATTCTGGATGCTCATATAGAATTAGCAAATGCCAATAATGGTACGACTTATGTCATACCAGGTAATCATGACTGGAATGACAATAGCCCTGGAGGAAGAGAAGCTGTGATCAGACAAGCTGATTACTTAAAAGCTCATAGAGGTGATAAAAAGAATATAAAGTTTTACCCTAAAGATGGTTGTGGTGATCCTGAAGTTGTCAAAATAAACAAAAAGCTCGTTTACGTTTTCATAGATTCCCAATGGTGGGTACAAGATTGGTCTGGAGAAGAAAAAATGAATAAGGGTTGCAAGATGAAGTCCAGAAGAGAGTTTCTCGACAAAATGAAAGACATTCTTGTAGAAAATAAGAATAAGAAAATCATGATCATGCTTCATCACCCCTTTTTATCCAATGGTCCTCATGGGGGAAGTTTCGGAATCAAAGATCACTTATTTCCTTTGACCAAAGTGAATAAAAACTTGTGGATACCAATACCTTTCTTAGGTTCTGCCCTTCCGTTGACTCGTCAGCTTGGAGGTTCTAATCAGGACATTACGTACAAGAGTTTGAATGACTTAAAGGGCGATCTTGAGAAAATTATTAGATTTTTTGATGTTAGTCAGACTGCCTTTATTTCTGGTCATGATCACCATTTACAGTATAGTCAAGAGCATTTCATTCTGCAAAAATATCCCATACACTATATCATCAGTGGTGCTGGATATAAAACGAGTTATGCAGCAAGAGGAAAAGCTGCAGAATATGTACAATCGAATAAAGGATATGCTATCATGCACTTTTATGAAAATGGCGATACTTGGTTGGATTTTTATTCACTAAATAAAGACAATAAGAGCAAGAAGCTTCAATTCCGCAAGCAGATATTTAAGCCAAAGCCTTCATTGGAAGCATTCAAGTCAAATAATGTACTGCAAGCTTCAGATAAAACGGTAACACTGGCCCCAGATGAGAAATTTGATAAAGGTGCGATTTACAGATTTATCATGGGTAGTCAGTACAGACCGACATGGACAACCCCAGTTGAAACGGAGGTGTTTACCTTGGATAAGTATTACGGTGGAATGGTACCTGTGAAAGCAGGAGGAGGATTGTTTTCAAAGACATTGAGATTGGAAGCCACAGATGGAAAGGAATATGTCATGAGATCTATGAATAAAGATTTTCTCAAGGCCGTCCCAGAGGAACTTCAGGATCTCGAAATCATGAAGCTTTATGCAGACCAGAGTACAGCATCTATACCTTACGGCGCTCTCTATATTGCTTCACTTTCCGAAAAAGTAGGTATCTATCATGCAGGCCCTCAAATGGTTTATCTTGAGGACAATACTCAATTAGGTCCTTACGAATCGTATTTCCCCAACGGCCATTATCTGTTAGAAGCTAGACCTGACGGTGATTGGAGCAACTCAGATTTATTTGGTGGAAGCAATGATATTATCGGGTATAACGACTTGTTACTAAACCTAAGAAAAAAGTCAACGCATACTGTAGATGAGAAAGCGGTACTGAAAGCCAGATTGTTTGATATGCTTATTCATGATCGTGATCGACATGATGATCAATGGAGGTGGGCAGCATTTAAGGAGAATGACAGAACTGTCTATAGACCAATCCCAAGAGATAGAGACTGGGCATTCTTTAAATACGGAGGATTACTGCCAGGGTTTATAGGGAATGTAGTAGACTCTAAATTAAAGTCATTTAAAGCAAATAAAATCGACATCAAATCTTTGGCTACCAATGCTAATAATTTTGACAGATACTTCCTTGATGGTTTGGAATGGAGGGACTGGGATGAGGCGATAGATGAATTGTTAGCTTTGGCTACTGATGAAGCAATAGATGAATCTCTACTCGCTATGCCTCCGGAGATTAGACCTTACTTGACAGATGAAATAATACCTAAATTAAAGTCAAGAAGATTGATTCTTAAAAAGGAGGTGAAAAAGTATTACGACTACATCACCCTGGAGATGGATTTTGTAGGAACGGATAAAATGGATGTATTTGACATTCAAATGAATGCGGACGGGACAAGTCATATTCGTATATATCGGAATTCAAAGAAAAATGGTATTGTAGAGCAACACAATAGAACACTGTACGAGGGAGAAACGGAAGAAATCAGATTGTATGGTCTAGCTGGAAGGGATAGTTTTAATGTTAATATTGAAGGGAAAGGACATACCAAATTGAGGATTATCGGTGGCATTCACGATGACCAACTTGTGATTACTGGGAATAAAAAGGAAGCTAAGAATATTTTAGTTTACGATGACGAAGCTGGTATGGAAATTTCTGAACCACAAATAGTCACAGATAAACGTATTGATGATAATTATCGTATTAATGAATACGACAGACTTGGCTTCCTTTACAATACAGGTTTGCCTTGGCTTACGTTAGGTTTTGCTCCAGACGAAGGTCTGACAATAGGAGGAGGATATAATTCGATCAACCACGGATGGAGAAAGACTCCATTCAAGTCAAGTCATCTGGTTACTTTCGAAGTTACACCGGGCAGTAGGTTTAGTCTTAAAGTTCAATATGACGGTGAATATCCCAACCTATTTGGAAGAGGATATGGATTTGCTCCTTCTTTCAAAATTGAAGTTCCTGATAATATAAATTTCTTTGGATTTGGACAAGATGAGTATTTGACTGATAGAAATAGAGATAATTTTGTACAATTATCAGTGTACAACATAAACCCACACTTGATTGTAAGGGCTGGAGCGAATGGCATAAGAGCTAGATTTGGGCCATCATATGACATTTTCAAAGTACGGTCGGATGATGATCCTGCCAATGTAACGAATGTCATTTTGGGTTTAAGTGAGGCTAGTGCCAGAACGGATAATTTTTTAGGTTTACATTCCGATATAAGAATCAGTACGCTGGACAGAATAGACAAGCCGAGTAGAGGAATATTGATCAATGGCTTAATCAAACATCAATTTCTGTTATCAGATAATGAGCACACAGTGAGGTTAGGTGGGAATTTTTCATGGTTCTCAAGCATATCGCAAAGAGCCGACATCGTCTTTGCTAGCAATACTGGCTTCGAGACTATTATAGGTGATCCACTATTTTACCAACTCCCTGCAATGGGGAATAAAGCACATCTCCGTCCTTTTAGGAATGAAAGATTTAGAGGAGAAACCATCGTATATCAACAGTTTGATTTAAGATTTAGGCTTTTCCGATGGAATAATACTGTTCTTCCTATAGCCGTTGGCGCAATAGGTGGATATGATTTTGGTCAAAGCTATTTTGGTGGAGAAGCAATAGGTGATATAGATCACGGCTGGACAGTTGGTTTGTCCTACGATTTAGTGAATTTCTTTGTTTTCAGAACTTCTGTTTCAGGATCTGATGAAGAAGATATTCTATTCAAATTCGAAGTCGGTTATGCATTCTAGTTAGAAATATCAAATCTATGACAAGTAGAGTAGGGTGAAGATTATCTCTTAGATTTTGTGTTATTTTAAATACTCGATCATTTGCAAAATAATTGATCATAAGGACTCGATGATTGTTATTTCTTTACCATAATATATCTCCATTAACTAATCATTACCTTTTTTGTTTATTTTATTATAACTTACTGATAATCAATTTTTTATTGTAGATTTTAGGAATGTCAATGCATAAACATATGAAGAGCTTCATTGTTAAAAATTAAGGGAGATTGATATATTGGAATTTTAAGGCTGGCAAAAAACATCGCTTATTCATAATATAATTCAAATAACAAAATATGGCAGGACTAGAACCATTGTTAGAAGAACAATTAGCTCCGTTTTCATCGATGTTTGGCATCATAGAACATGTCATGGGTTTTGTACCAAATTCAACAAAAACGATGGCTCGTAATCCAGCATTGTTACAAGCATTTTCTCAATTGGGAATGGAGGTCATGACAAAAGGAAGTTTACCAGCTGATCTTAAATACTTAGTTTCTCATTTGTCTAGTAGAGCAGCAGGTTGTCAATATTGTCAAGCGCATACCATAGGTCTAGCGGAGCGCAATGGGTCTAGTGAGGAGAAATTGCAGGCGGTATGGGAGTTTGAAGAAAGTAACTTGTTTAATGACAAAGAAAAGGCGGCACTTCGGTTTGGCGTAGCATCAGGTTCGACTCCTAATTTAGTGACAGAAAATCATTTCGAGGATTTGAGACTTCATTTTAATGATGATGAAATTTTAGAATTAGGAGCCATTGTTTCCTTCTATGGATTTTTAAATAGATGGAATGACACTTTCGGAACACCTTTAGAAGATGAAGCCATTAAGCACGGCGAGCGTTTCTTGTCCGACAAGGGATGGGACGTTGGGAAGCATGGTTAGATCATCTTAGTCACCGAAATAACTTACCCTTTTTCAAAATATAAATAGATATATAAAGCAAGACCAAAATTGGCTGCATCTGTAGATACAAGTCTCCATCCATCTGCTGCATACTCGTCCATTATAGATTGAATTTCTGGCATTGAACTTTCAATAATATGATTCTTATTTGTTGAAAGCTTGCTGTAATACGTTCTAGCTTCTACTCGATATTCCTTCATTGGATACTATTGAATTTGCCTAAATATAAGAAGGAAAGAAGGAGAAGAATACCTTTGAGCTACACTTTAAACCATTTTCTCTCTTAATTTTTTACAATAGTCTAAGCAACCTTCTTTTCTTGTTGTAGTTTAGTAGTCACAATGGTAAAATTGACCCAACAATTAACTCAGTTTTTAAATAAAAAAACATTTGGACATTTCATCAATGGTGCATACACGACGCCTAGTTTGACTAATAGTATTGAAGTCATTAATCCAGCAAACGAGGAAACAATAGTGTCTGTATCAAAAGGTTCACCAGAAGATGTAGATTATGCGGTACGTACAGCAAAAACAGCATTCGAATATCAAAGTCCTTGGCGGAAAATGAGTCCAGATGACCGAGGAAAAATACTCTTTTCGATTGCTGAAAAGTTAGAGGAACACAAAGAGTCATTGGCACAACTAATCACCTTAGAAAATGGTAAGCTGATCAAAGATGCCAGATCCTCGGATGTAGGTGGTGCATCAAAAACGTTTAGATATTATGCTGGATGGACGACGAAGATTGAAGGAGAGACATTAGATATTTCTCAACCACAGAAAGGGAATAAACAAAACTTTGCTTTTACAAGAAGAGAACCGATTGGTGTCATTGCAGCTATAGTACCATGGAATTTTCCATTGTCAATAGCGTCTTGGAAAGTTGCTCCAGCTCTTGCTGCTGGTTGCACCGTAGTCTTAAAACCTTCAGAGGAGACGCCATTGTCCGCTTTGCTTTTTGCAGAATTGGCAGTGGAAGCAGGATTGCCACCAGGAGTGCTGAATGTGGTGACTGGAGATGGAGCTACAACAGGTTCTGCATTGATATCCCATAAAGATATAAGCAAAGTGACATTTACAGGTTCTACACAAACGGGTAAAATTATAGGTAAAGCTGCAATGGAAAATGTGACAGGTGTATCACTCGAATTGGGTGGAAAATCTCCAGCCATAGTCTTTGACGATGCTATAGATTTTGATGCGACAGCTAAGGGAGTGGCTGCTGGAATTTTTAGGAATCAAGGGCAGGTGTGTGTTGCGGGGTCAAGAGTGTATATTCATAAAAATGTATTTGATAAAGTTCTGACTGATATTGCTCATGTTGCAGAAAAGATGAAGATATCGGACGGATTTGATGAAGCTGCTGATCTTGGTCCATTAGTGTCGAGAAGTCACCTAGAAGGAGTCTGCGCCTACATACAGAAAGGTCAAGAAGAAGGAGCAGTGTTGATGTCAGGAGGTGACCAGCCATTTGACAAAGGTTGTTTTTTACAACCCACAATATTTAGTGTAACTGATAATGAACAGACGATTGTACAAGAAGAAATTTTTGGACCTGTGCTTGTTGCTATTCCTTTTACTGATATGGAGGATGCTTTACAAAAAGCGAATGATTCGAAGATGGGATTAGCTGCTACTGTTTGGACAAAAGATATTTCGAAAGCTATGACGATGGTGAATCGGTTGCAAGCTGGAGTCGTTTATGTGAATTCCCCAGTAAGATCAGATCCGAATTTGCCATTAGGCGGGTACAAACATTCGGGTATCGGAAGAGAGTTAGGTAAGACAGGTGTCTATGCCTACACGACGTTAAAGTCAGTGAACATTGTTTATTAAATTTTGAATAGAATAGTAGTTTAGAAAATAAAGATATGAAGTTAACAGGAGGTCAAGCGGTTGTCAGAAGTTTAATCAAGGAAGGAGTAGATACACTATTCGGATTGCCAGGTGTACAAAATGATTGGTTGTATAATGCGCTTTACGATTATAAGGATGAAATAAAAGTTATCCATACAAGACACGAACAAGGAGCTGGCTATATGGCACTAGGTTATACTTTAGCTTCTGGTAAAGTGGGAGTCTGTAATATTGTACCAGGCCCTGGATTTTTGAATAGTTCTGCTTCTCTTGCAACAGCTTGGGGGCTCAATGCAAAAGTGCTTTCACTAGTCGGTCAGATACCACTTTCAGCACAAGGAAAAGGTAGAGGTGTACTTCATGAAATCCCCGATCAATTGGCCATACAACGTCAGTTGACAAAATGGGCGGATAGAGCTAAGTCTACGGCTGATGTACCTCGAGTTATGTCAGAAGCATTTCATCAATTGCATAATGGTCGTCCTAGGCCAGTGGGTGTTGAAGTGTCTATGGATGTGTTGTCAGCAGAAGATGAATTTGATTTTGCAAATTATAAAGCAGCAACAAAAGAAACGATAACTCTAGATGAAGCTGCGATTGAAGAAGCGGCCAAATTATTGGCAAAAGCAAAACGACCATTAATATTTGTGAGCAGTGGTGCGATGGAAGCGAGTGAAGAAGTAACAGCATTAGCTGAATATCTCCAAGCACCTGTGTTCTCTTATCGAACGGGAAAAGGCATCGTCTCCAGTAGACATTATCTTAGTTTTTCAGTACCCGCTGCTCATGAGTTGTGGGCTGAAGCAGATGTGGTTTTGGGTATAGGAAGCCATGTGCGAATGCCATTGAGTAAATGGGGCATTGATGATGCATTGACGTATATAAGCATTAACATTGATGCGACTGCTCATGATCGAATTGTAAAACCATCATTGAGTATTACAGCTGATGCAGCACAAGCTTCAAAAGAGATTTTAAATCTTTTACCTACATATACTAAACCCAAAGCTTCTCGAAAAGAGGACATGCAAGCATTGCGTAAATCGTGGAAAGAGAAAACGGCATACCTTGAACCACAATTAAGGATACTCAACGACATCAGAGAAGAATTGCCTGATGAGGGTATCCTTGTTGATGAATTGACACAGGTGGGCTTTGCAAGTCGGATGGTTTATGATGCTTACTTGCCGCGTACTTATTTATGCACAGGTCATATGGGCACATTGGGCTGGGGATTTCAAACAGCCTTAGGCGCAAAAGTGGCTAAGCCAGATGTACCAGTAATCTCTGTTGCCGGTGATGGTGGCTTTATGTTTGGTGTTCAAGAATTAGCTACGGCGGTCCAACACAAGATTGGTGTGGTCGTTTTATTATTCAATAACAATCGGTATGGGAATGTCAGAGAGATGCAAGAAAATTTATATGACAATCGAGTCATTGCAACAGATCTACACAATCCAGATTTTGTTGCGATGGCAAAGGCATTCGGAGCCAATGCAGTAAAAGTGAATTCTCTAAAAGATATGCAGAAAGCGATCGGAGATGCAAAAGGAGAAAGTCTGCCTACCATTATAGAAGTCCCAATAGAAAATGGCTTGCCAAGTACGAATCGATTTAAAAAGCTTGGCAAAGTCAGGGGGTTATAATTTGTCGAATGATAATTTTGAGCATACAGAAGAAAGATAGAATATAGAAAACGATAGAGACAGTCATGAGAATAGCCATTATATCAGACATCCATGAAAATTTTCATAACCTCATTCTTGCTTTACAGGAAATAGAAAAGCACAGCGTCGATCAAATCATCTGCCTAGGTGATTTGATGAATGCAGGTGTTGCGAAAATATTGGCAGCTCAAGACACACCTGTATATATGATCTGGGGCAACAACGATGGAGAGAAAGTAGACATTACTTTGACCTCTAATAGAGAGGGGAGTTCATTAACAGTAAGTCTTAATTGTTATGATTTTTTGGATTTAGGAGGCAAACGAATTTTCGTCAGCCACTACGATGATTTAGCCAAACCGATGGCGAAGTCTGGAGAGTATGATGCTGTCTTTTTTGGACACAATCACATCAAGTCGGTTGAGAAGATAGACGATTGTTGGGTAGTGAATCCTGGAGAGATAGCTGCCATGAAAACTAAGCGAGCGACGTTTGCACTCTACAATACGGAAACAAATGAAATGGACATTATAGAGCTAGCTGGAGCCGTTCATTTAAAAACGCCGTTGATGGAAGAGTACTTTAAAGCGAATGGAGTGAAAATGGGCTTTCGATCAGCAGCTGCTTTTGGAATGAAAAAAAAGACGATGTCATTAATACCAGAAACAAGTGCTGTCTATCAATCACTCAAGGCTTCTGCTGAACAAGCAAAGATTGTTGTGTTTTCTGGATTACCAGGTGTTGGTAAAAGTTTATACATCACTCAATTTAAACATTTGGCTCAATCGCTTAACAAGGATGTCATGGTGATCCAATGGGACGTTGCAAGAAAGTCATTTGAAACATTAGAGATAAGTCGCCGATTCCCAACTGGACAAAGCTTGGTCCATAATGGATTAAAATTGTGTGCTGGCAAATGGTTAATGGATACCATAAAATCATGGATAGCATTTAATAAAGAAGGTAAAGGCATATTGCTCATAGAGGCTCCTTTAGTTGGTCATAGATTTGTCGAGATAGCTCAAAAACAAGAAGATCAAAACCTTGAAGCTTTTCTAGCAAGTGATAAATGTCATGTCATCGTGCCAATACCTTCTGAAAAAGTACGTCAAAAAATCGAAGCAGATAGAAGAGCGCAAGTTTTCGAAGATGCAAAAGACTGGTCAGGTGCTAAACACTCGGTGATGCAATTACTGTGGAAAAAGATTTGTGAGGTTGCCAATACAATGGGAAAACAGATACCTATGGATGAGTTCCCTCCTTATGACCCTTCGGTATATGAGTTTGTCTATAGTCAGGTATTAAAACACAGACATATTGTGCCGCTTCATATTGATGAGGTGTTTGAGATCACTATTGAAAGTGAAGATCAACTCCACGAAGTTGGAAGTGTACAAGCGAATAAGGATACCGCAAATGAATATGGTAGAATGGTCATGGAAGAACACCCAACTGATGAGACCATTGATGAATTAATTAGTCTTTGGTATAAAACGTAAAAAAATATAATATGAGTAATGTTTCTGAATTATTGAATAACACAACTCAAGGCGTATTAGACAGCTTAGATGGTTGTCCGAATGAGCTGTTTGTTAATAAAATTGATGCTAATAAATGGTCTGTAGCTGATGTTGTTGAGCACATTATGCTCGTGGAACAGGGAGTTGTTTTTAATCTAAAAAGATTAGGGGCGAGTGGGGAGACTGTCGAGATTGAGAAGCCATTGACACATGATTATATTTTAGAAAAATGTGTTTCTAGAGATATCAAAGTGGATTCCCCTAAACTGTTTGTGCCCACTGGAAAATTCACAGAAGTTCAGCAAGCAGTAGATGCTTTTAGTGATCATCGCAAAGAGGTCTCTGTGTTTCATGATACCCATGAATTAGACATGAAATCGATTGGGTTTCCACATCCTATATTTGGTATGTTGAATGGTGATAATTGGTGGTCATTTATTCCAGGACACTGCCAGCGACATATAGATCAGATTGATTTACTGAAAGCGGAGTTGAATGCTTAAAAAAGTTGCAATACAGATTGTCCAAGTCTCTACATAGCAATCGCTAATTCCAATTTTGGTTTCAGCTGTTTTGCAATGGCTCGATATAATTCCAGATTAGAATCAGATCGACTTGGTATAAAGTTATTATCGTTGAATTTAGGGTTTGCTGATAATTTTACGATTATGGTATTCGTCGTTGGATTGATGTAGATGTTTTGATTGTATACGCCTAGAGCCATGAACTCTCCTTGCGTACTTTTTGGTATCCACCATTGATAGCCGTAACCGAAGTCATCATCTGGCATTAAGTGAGGAGCATCAGGTGTCACAGAAGCTTTGACCCAATCTTTAGGGACGATCTGTTCGCCGTTCCAGTTTCCTTTATGGAGAAATAGAGAGCCAATTTTAGCATAATCTCTTAATGTTGCGTTTAAGCCACCAAGAGCCATTTCCATATCATAAGAGTCAGCTAGCCAGTAGCCATCATATTCCATTCCCATGGGATCCCACAGTTTTTTTTGCATGTATGCTGTGATGGATTTACCAGTTGCTTTGGTAAGTAGCATTCCTAAGACGTGTGTGTTAATGCTCACATAGTGAAGTTCTGTTCCAGGCTCAATCTCTTTTTCTAAGGTAGCTGCAAAGGCATCTTGAGAATTACCAAGTGCGAAATCGCGTCCCCATTTGTTGATGTCAGAATCAGGATCTCCATAATCTTCGTTGAATTTTACTCCAGTACTCATTTGTAACACTTCCTTGATGGTGACATCTTCATATGCACTTCCTACTAATGAGGGTAGGTATGAACCAACTGTTGCCTTAATATCAGGGATTTGTCCTTCTTCATTTGCAATTCCTATCATCGCGGAGATGAAGGATTTAGCCATAGACCAAGAAATATTTCTGGTTGATTCTGTATTGCCTAAATAATAATGTTCAAAGACAATGGTATCGTCTTGAATGACTAGAAAGCCAGTAGTCCATGAGTCCTCTAAATATTGATTAACGGTGTAGTCTTTACCCTTATATTGGAATGATTGTGGTAAGCTTATATCTTTTTTGCGAGGATATTTATATGGCTTTTCAGATGCAGACAATGTTTTAACAGGCCAAACTTGATCAAAATTTCTGAAATTTTCTACAATCTTATCTTCATCAAACAAATGTTTGGTGAACTGAACCATCTCATATTTCGGGTATGCATAAAAAGCGATGGCGATTATTGTCAATACAATGGCGATAATAGATATTGATTTCATCTCGGTGTTTGCATAGAAGTTAATGAATAGACAATTAAGATAAAACCTTTAGGTATCTACTATTGCTTTGACTAAATCGTATAAATTGATCTTCTAGTTTTTATTTTGTTTAACCATCGATATAAACGCCTCAAATTCTTTATGCACTTCCTCAAAGCGATGTAAGAATTGCTTAGTCAGATGTTGATGATTTTCGACTTCTATTTCAGGATGAAAAATGTCATCTGGATTATTTGCAAATATGTCTAAATGCTTCTTTTCCATTTCAGCTGTTTCTTGGATCGCGGGAATTAATTGGTCTATGTAATATTCAAATACTTTTTTAAACCATTGCGCTTTTTCTTCTAAATCGCCTATGTGGTACTTTTCAGCAAATTGGGGTAGTTCATTGAGGTATAACTTTACTTGATGTTTTGCATTCTTAAGATTGAGCACAATCAACTCCTATTTATTCAGTAAGTTTTGAAATTCCTTTTGCATAATTAAATTTATATTATTAGGCAAGATAAAATATTTATATAACAAAATGGAGTCAATAGATACTTAGAATTTTGAGATGATAGACTACGAATGGCAGAATTTTATTGACTTGTTTTTCTATTTGCGCATTGAAGAAAATTTGATTTTAGATAATATTTTCCTTGTGAATAGGGTATTGGTTGCAAGACATTGATTCAGCTTCTATTTATTCCAGTAACCTTCATTCTTATATAGAGTATTATGACTGGATAGTCCGAATTGTGCACGCTCAATCTTGTCAAACAATCTACTAGCTATTGATGATATGTAACAAAATCTCTTTCTTCAAGGATACTTATCTCTTAACCTTGAATTTAAATTAAGTCTACCTTATTCTTTTTAAATTTACTTTAACCTTAACTTTGTCATTCCAATGGTATTAAAATAATGGGCATTTGCGAAAAGGCCATATATAAGAATGTCTTCCTACAATGGAATGAGTCCGTACAACGGTTTCTGATGTCTCGTGGTGTTAGTCCAAACGATGCTTTGGATATAGTCCAAGATTGCTTTATCAAATTGTGGCAAAATTGTGCCAATATACATGAGGAACAAGCTGGTCCATTTTTATTGAAAGTTGCCCGTAATCTGTCTATTGACCAATATCGTAAAGGCCAAGTCAGACTTAAGTATAAAAAAGGAGTAGATGTAGGTGTAAATAATCAAGATGGACAGTTTTTACTTGAAGAAGCTGAGTTTAAGAAGAAAATAGAGGAGACGATTGCTTCCATGCCTGAGAAATCTAGAGAAGTATTTATCCTAAGTAGATTCGATAAAAAAACATATAAAGAGATAGCTAACTCCTTGGAAATCAGCGTAAAAGCTGTAGAAAAACGAATGGGCAAAGCCTTAGCTATATTAGCAAAACAAAATATTATGAAAAAAAGGTAGGGTAAACACCAGTTGGTTCGTTTTCCCGATAGAAAGTGGATAATCCTAATGACATATTATTGAGTAAGTGGTTTCAGAATACCATTACTGATGCTGAAAAGGAGCAGCTTATGCAAGTCTATGATTTGGACTCGTTAAGGCAGTCTCTAAACAAGCAGGAGTCTTTGGAATTTGATTTGGTACCTGCTGATGAACTCTGGTCTGGGATAGAAGGTAATCTTTCAGATACTAATGTAGTTTCAGAGCCTGTCAACACTAAGTCAGGGTCGTCAAAAATAAAGATCCAATTATTAATCGCAGCAATAATTATTCTGGGTGCATTACTCTTGTATCTATTTAGACCTGTTGCTGGCGAAATCAATATTAATACTAAGCCTGCTCAACAGATACAACAAATTATTGCTGAGAATGTCTCCGTGGATTTGGCTCCCGGTTCTTCACTTGACTATAATGAAGAGACCTGGAATGAGTCCAGATTAGTGGAGTTAAAAGGCCAGGCATTTTTTGATGTCAATAAGGGTGATAAATTTACTGTACAGACAACACTAGGTAATGTAGAAGTCTTGGGCACTGAATTTGAAGTTTGGGAAAGAGATGACCTACTACAGGTAAGCTGTTATGAAGGTATGGTAAAAGTAACGACTGATGGAGGACAATCTGCAGAGATAAAAGTAGGGGAGAAAGTAAGTATAAACAGCGGACGATTGAGTAGAGTTGAAAAACATAAAGATCAAGGACCTGGTTTTTTGAATAATAGAGTCAGTTATGATAGAATTGAATTGTCTTCTTTGGCAAAAGAAATCGAAAGATTTTACAATATTCCAGTCATTTTAAACGGTATAGATAAACAAAAGACATTTTCTGGTATCTTAATCTCTGATGATATTGATAAAGCATGTTCGTATATTGCAGAAACCCTGGATCTCAAATATGAAACAGGAAAAGAGAAGATCGAATTCCACATTCAGTAGTGCACTGCTTGCGCTTTGCATATTTTTAGCCACCGCTATGCCTATATTTGGGCAACAGCAAAAACAACTTCACTTTGCAGATAAAAACGCACATGAAATCATAGAGCTACTGGAAGAGTCGTTTCATATTGATTTTAATTATGATTATGATATGTTTTCGCAAGAAGACTTAGAAGCGTTTTCTGCTAGTGGTTCGATGCAACAAGTGTTGGGTGTTTCGTTCAGTATTTTAGATAAGGACTTTAGTATGCTTGAAGACAAGCTATACACAATAAAGAACAAGGCTTATCCGGCTGAGAAGAAAACTAGTCCATCTAATTACAATATAAAACTCATAGATGATTTGCGCACAGATTTGTCGTTTGGTATCATTACTTTAGATAACTTAAATAAACAATATGTCACAGATGTGGAAGGCGAATTGTTGCTCAAAGGTTACTATAGTCCAGAACAGCAACTAGAGCTAGATTATCTTGGTTATCAAAAGAAGAAGATTAAGATTGGATCTCTGCGAAAGGATAAAACAAATATTGTAGTCTTGAATGAAGAGGAACATTTACTTGAAGAAATTGTGATAAAAGAGCGATTTATACAGTTTGATAATAGTGAATTAGAAGGATCTGTTGTTGTAAATGAAAGTATTGAAGTTGGTGGCAATCTAGATAATGATGTAATTAATAATATACAGCGAATTAGTGGTGTATCAAGTCCGACAGAATCCATAAGTGAATTACAGATTCGTGGAAGCCAGCCCGGTCAGACAACGATGACTTGGAATAATATTCAACTGTTACAGCCTAGTTTATTTTTTGGAAATGTGAGTAGTGTCAATCCATTCATGACCGATGTTATCCGTGTCAATAAAAATGGAGGTTCTGCTCATGACCGCGGGGATTCATCTAGTTCTGTAGACATGCAAAGCGATCATTTTGGTCCTAGTAAGCCACAATTGAAATTATATGCTGACATGCTTTATTTTAATGTGGGTGGGTCGACTTCTTTACTTAAGGATAAGCTAAAAATAAAGGCCGCTTATCGACAGTCCTTATCTGAATTTATAGAGACACCTTATTATGGAAGTTTATATGAAAATGTTTTTCAGGATGGTCCGGTGGCTGTGTCTGTCTTAGAAGATCGATTACTTAGAGAAGCTTATCCAGATGACATTGATATCCAGAATAAACCATTTCCATATAACCCTGATTTTAAATTTAGAGATTTAAGTGCTAGTGTGTTATACAAACCTTCTGCCAAGGCAACTTTTGAATTTAATATGTTGGATGTCGGTAAAACATTTAATTACCAATCAACAGTCATTGATCGAGTTGATTTTCTTTCCGTGTCTAATAAAGGCTATAGCATGAAGACACAGTATCAATTCACACCATTTTGGAAATCTGAAGTTGTCGCTTCAACATCAATTTATGAACGTGTTTTTGAAAGACTTGAAAATGCAACTATAGGTAGAGCAGAAGGATTTATAGAGTATAATAATTTTTTGACTCAAACGACTGTGGAACTTAATCAGTTGTTTAAGCATAATATTCATGAATGGACTGCAGGCATTTCGTATCAAAAATTGGACGGCTTAACCGAATATATTGAATTTGACAAGAATATGGATGATGAATCTAGAGATTTAACTCCGACAATTGGAGAAGAAAAAAGTATATATCTAGATTATACCATTACAATTCCAAATGTTTTAAAATTCAGAAATGGGACAAGATGGTCAGATTATAGCTTGACTTACGATAATCGAGTATTTATCGAACCAAGAATTCATTTATCTTTATTTCCTATAAAGAATGTGGTGGTACACGGCCACTATGGCACGTATCATCGAATTTTAAATAAGCAATTCGGTTATTCTGTAATACAAGTAGAAGAATCTTTCTGGTATGCTTCTGATGAAAATGTTTTTGATGAAAACAGATGGTTATTAGTTGTAGACGAATCTCAATACAGCGCAGGCATAAAGTATACTTTAAATAAGTACTACGCAGGTGTAGAAATATATAGAAAAAATATAAACAATATATGGTCAGAAAGTTTTGACTTTGAAAGTGGTGAGAATCCTTATCAATTTGTAAATTCTGAAGTCAAAGGATTAGAATTTGATTATGGATATAATGGCAATAATGTTAGCCTATCAGGTTCATTCGAACTTATGGATAATATGCTTGAATATGATACGGGCGGGACTCAATTTAGAGATCCTTATTTTCAACCGTTTAAATCAACATTTAATGCAACTTATCGAATAAAGGATTTGATGTTAAGTGCCCAATACCGCTATGCAGCTGGCAGGTATTTTTCAGAACCAGCTGAGGTAATTCCAATAATGAATAGTAATCAAACTAGAATAAATTACTTTAAGTTTGAATTTGATGAGTTAACAGAGCAACAATTGCCTAATTATCACAGATTGGATGTAAGTCTTAAATATAAATTGCCGCAAACTTTATTTTCTGATGTGCAATTGGGAGTGTCTATTTTAAATGTGTTGGGTACAGAGAATATTACACATTCAACTTACGATACTTATTGGTGGACAAACCCTATAGAAGCCAGACGATTTAATAAATTTGGATTGCCGAGAACAATGAACGCATCTATCCTAATTAGTATCTAGAGCATTACCTTCACTCTTCAATTCAGCTGGATTTTTCGAATCTTTATTTACTTCAATACTGGTATTCAATTCAAAGCCGATAAGTAAAATAAAGGAATTTATTTTGAGCCAAATAAGGACAACAATTAATGCACTTATAGATCCATATATTTCATTGTATCGATCAAATTGATTGACAAACCAGGAAAACAGTACTGAGCTAAATATCGACAGTACAGTCGCTAGAGTAGCACCAGAATTAAATAATTTGATCCTCTGATACATGGAAGGTCCATATCGATATATAGACGTAATGATGCTGTAGAACAGTAGTATTAAAATTAACCATCTTAAAAAATTAACAACCAAAAGAGAATTATTTCCTAAGCCAAATTGATTTTCAATGAAATGCGTGCCCTGATTGAATAGAACAATTAGTGTCAAAGATATAAATCCAAGTAATATTAATAAGGCAGTTAAAGCTAGAGCTACTAGTCTTCGATTTATGTAATGCCTTTTCCTAAACGTGCTTCTATAAGATTTGTCAAAACCTTTCATAAGCTTCGACATCCCATTAGAAGCAAATATAATGGCTAAGAAAAAGCCAACTGTCAATAGCCCATACCGACCTTCGTTTTGGATATCGTTTATAATGGAGAACATATATTGCTCTGCAGAATTAGGCAACACACCTCTAATTGATTTTCGAAATAGCTCTAAATAATTTATACCAAAAGGAGTCTTGATTAAAATTGGTATAAGGAAGATGAGAAATGGAAAAATGGATAAAAAGAAATTAAACGCAACTGCATCAGCTCGAGTCGTTATGCTGTCTTTTTTTAATTCGTTAGATATGAATTTTATAATGTTGTAGATGGGGACACCCTGAAATCCTGGTAACGCCGTTTTTTTTGCCCACGTTATCACATGTTCAACAATAGGCGCGTTTTCTAATTTGTCAAATATATTAGGCAAAATAAGCTTGTAACTTATCTGTGAGAATTATAGGTGCTGAAATTCGTTTTTCTGATTGTTGGTCAATAAAAAATAATTTCACAAAACCCTTATTCAATAGATCACCTGCCTCATTGAAAACGCGATGATGAAACTGAACCATTTTCGTTGGCATTTCATTAAGTGAAGTCTCAATCGTTAATAATTCATCGTAGTGTGCGGGCTTTTTATATCTGCAGTTCAATTCCAATACAGGCATACTTATGTTGTGGATTATTTCTAAATCTCTATACGAAACGCCCAAATCTCTGACAAATTCGGCGCGACCCATTTCATATAATTTAGGATAGTGGCCATAATACATGTAACTCATTTGGTCAGTGTCTGCATACGGGACTCTATATGTGGTTGTGGTTCTAAGCATTAATTACTTCGTTTTATTGGACAAGTCATACAATGTGATCCGCCTCGGGCTCTAGATAACTCGCTTGATGGTATGGTTATAATTGTATTTTCTAAGTTTTTAGGGTAGCTACTGTCAATATCTGTCTGCTGTATCAATTCTTCAGCTGGTAGTATGGTGAATCCACTTTTTTTAAATGCTAATTCAGTTTTCAAATTTCTGTCGTATGTGATACCGACTCCTGGTTTAACTGCTACAAGGTTACATCCATCGGTCCATTGTTCTCTTTCTTGGTAAGGTGTTTCTCCATTACCAGTAAATATAAACTCCATGCTAGGATCAATCTCCTCCAACATAAAATCTTTCACAGAAGGATAATAACCTGTTTTGCCTTCTGCTCTGTGGACTTCTATGGTAGAGCTCATTCCATCAAAAACAATAGGTTTATAACAAACAATTCTATCTTTCTTAAGTCTTGTGAAGAGCGTGTCAATATGCATGCAAAATCGATCATTTGGTATGTTTACTTGAACGACATTTTTAGTTAAGCCTTTTTCAAATAATTGATCTTTCAAGCTATGAAATGCATGAGTGGTTGTTCGTTCGCTACAACCAATTAGGAAATAATCTTCAGCCAACATCATTAAATCTCCGCCTTCAATCGATACGACTTCCCCTTTCTTAGAAGGAGGAAATCTGTCAAGGTCATTGAGATTTATGAATCGATCTTCATTCACACAGGGAGCGAAGCGACTGTTGCCCATAAACAGAAATCTGGTCAATAGATTTTCTCTGTATCGTGCTTCTTTAGCGGCTTTAGTTAAAATGACATGATCTTTTACTGTCGTGGCGATATCTCTCGTAAAGATGAGGTTTGGAATTGGATCAAAGTAGATATGATCTGTTTGTTGATGATACCCTGTAATTAGTACATTCGTTAACTCATGTGGTGTCATCTCATGAAAAACATCTGTATATTTTTTTGGTAAATGTTCATGATGGATGGTTCTGTCAATGAGTTCCTTTGTCAGCTCAATGTTTTCTTCAATCGTCTCTTGAATCAAGTCTTCAATTTCAAGCACACCATTAGGAAGGAAGGCTTTTAGTACTTTAGTAAAGATGTGGTGCTCTTTACGCATTAACGGGACATGTACAATATCATCAAACAGAAGGTCATCAGATTTTTGAGGTGAGATTCTTGATATACCAGAATCGGGTTTATGGATGATTACCGATTCTAGTTTACCTATTTCACTACTAACGTATACATCAATTATAGACATTACTTGTATTTGATCGACAAGATAATTAATTATGAGTGGAGCTAAGCTGGTGTCAATTTGCTCAATTTTATATTGTGGTTTAGAGATATCAACATATCATACCTTAGAGACAGCTCATTTGTAGTAATTACTGTATTTTATTCGTTATTTTGTGCTAATATTTTGATCAAATTCCTAATAAGCTGACTTTGTTAAGTCTTGATTTTCAGGTAATTATAATTTAATCGATCTGTGCCTTATGTTGAAAAAACTAAAATCTCTCTTTTTTGTACCAGATGAATCTGGCGAAATAGAGTCCAAAGAGAGCCCTAAAGTAGAGCAAGCCACCAATAGTGGAGCTAAAAAACAAACATCTGCATCTAATCAAACAGCCGCACCTAAGCAATCTTCCATGCCAAAGCCTAACAGTGGCAAAGCTGATCCTAAATTTGTGGATGTATTGCTGAAGGCTATAGATGCCAATAACTTAGATGGATTTGATTATTTAGAGTTCAAACAAAGCCTTCAGAATCTATCTGCAGTAGAGATGGACGAGAAGACAAAGTATCAATCTGCATTTGCGATGGCAAAGACGATGGGAGCTACGCCTGGTAATCTGGTTAATTCTGCTAGACATTACATCAATATTTTGAAAAAGGAAGAGGCAAAATTTGGCCAAGCCTTACAGCACAGAAAACAAAAGCAGATTGAGGATGTAAAACTCGGACTCGTTCAAAAAGAGAAATTAATCGCTGATAAGCAAAAACGAATCGAGCAGTTGCAGAAGGAAATTGAAACAGATAAAAAGAGCCTAGAGAAAGATCGATCGAAAATTAATCAATCTGCAGCTAAGATGGAAGCAACTAAGCAAGGATTTGTAAACGCCTATAATGGTGTTTTGGGTCAGATTGAGTCTGACATTGATAAAATGAATAAATATATAGCTTAATGGATTCCAGAAATGTGGTATCCATAGGACTCGTAACAGTCGTTATAGTCTTTGCGTTCTTACGAATGATGTCATGGTTTGACAGTATTGGGAATACAATCTTAAGAGTCCTTATATTTGTAGTTGTAATATGCTCAGCAGCCTTATTTGCATTTGCTGCAGTAAAAAAAATGAAACGGTAAATTCTTATGCCAAATTCTAAAAAATCAAAATCATTTTGGGGACGTCCTGAAGGCGTAACGGGTGGTATAGTCATGGCTGGAGTGGCCATTGGTGCAGGTATTTTGATCACTACTTTTCTGCCCTCAATAATCGCTTTTGCATCAAGTATTCTAGGTCTAGCAGTTACATTGTTGGTACTTGGGGCGATTATATTCATGGCCCTAGATTCCAAAATGAGAAATCTAGTATGGTACATGTACAAGTCTGTCATGCGCTCTATTACTGGCTTATTCGTCCAGATTGATCCAATTGCTATCCTTAAATCCTATGTAGATGACCTTAAGGCTAATCTGCGAAAGATGAACAGGCAGATTACCCAATTAAGAGGTCAAATGCATAAGCTGAAAGAACTCATTATAAACAATCAAAAACAAATCACCACTAATCTCAACCAAGCAAGTGCAGCTAAAGAAAGTGACAAAAGGAATGTCATGATTCTTAAGAGCCGTAAAGCCGGTCGATTAAAAGAATCAAATGTCCGTCTGGAGGATCTCTATAAAAAGATGGAAGTGATGTATCGTGTCCTGTCAAAAATGTACGAGAACAGTGAGATACTTGTAGAAGATGTTGGTGATCAAGTAAAAGTAAAAGAACAAGAAAGAAAAGCGATTCGCGCAAGTCATGGAGCCATGAAGTCAGCAATGAGTATAATAAAAGGAGATGCTGACAAACGATTAATGTTTGATCAAGCTTTAGAAGCTGTGGCCGATGATGTAAGTCAAAAGGTAGGTGAAATGGAAAGGTTTATGGAGGTGTCAGAAAATTTCATGGCTTCCGTTGATCTTCAAAATGGTGTTTTTGAAGAAGAAGGCATGAAAATGCTCGAAAAGTGGGAACGAGAAGGGGAGTCTTTGTTGTTAGGAGAGGATAAAGAAACCCTTTTATTACAAGCAGAAAGTGAATCTGAAGTCCTAGACCTGAATGCACCCATCAGAGTGCCAGAAAAAGTAGGTAGAGGTAACCAGTATGATAATTTCTTCGACGATTAAAACGAGACATTAAATTCAAATAATAAAAAATGGCAAAACGATTGACGACATTCTCCAAGTTGCTTATAACTATTTTATTAGTAGCTGTAATTTTTCTTGGTGGTAGATATTTATTGCAAAGTACTTCATTTGGTAAATCGTTATCAGATAAAGCAGAAGGTACTACAGGTACGAAAACTTCTCAAAATACTTCTAAATCATCTTCCAAAGGAGGAAATGATGATGTCATTAAAATAGGAGTTGTTACCTGGGGAGGATATGCTGGAGGGCAATACTTCAACGAAGGTTTTGAAGCAAATAGGAATTCACGTTTCTATAAAGACTATGGATTTGAAGTAGAATTTAAAGTATTGGATGATTTTGAAGCATCCAGACAAGCGTTCAAAAATGATGATGTCAATCTCCTTTGGGCAACCATTGATGCATTCCCAACAGAAGTAAATGGACTTAAAGATTTTGATCCTGTTGTGCTGTTTCAAGCAGATTGGTCTAGAGGTGGAGATGCGATTGTCGCTAGAAGAGGCATCACTAAAGTATCTGATCTGAAAGGAAAGAAAATAGCTGTTGCAGAGTATACCCCTTCACAATCATTCTTATTGTGGTTGTTAGAAGCTGGTGGATTGACGAGTGATGATGTGGATATCGTTTTCCAAGCAAGTGCGATTGATGCAGCAGAAGTATTTAAAAGTCAAAATGTTGACGCTGCAGTCGTCTGGAGTCCAGATGATATTGCCTGCGTTGAAGCAGTTCCTGGTGCTCGAGTATTGGAAAGTACAAAATCTGCTTCTAACATTATTGCAGATGTATTCATAGCCAAACGAGCTTATGTTGAAAGTAATAAAGAGAAACTAGCTCAATTATATGAAGGATGGATGATCGGTGCTGCTGAGATAAATTCTAATGATCAAAACAAGAGAAAGGCAGCTAAGATTCTTGGTGAGAACTTTGAAGTGTTCTCTGAACAAGATGCGTATGACGCTATCAATAATGTGCGATTGACCACACATGGAGATAATCAAAATTTCTTTGGACTTAATCGTGATTATAAAGGTGTGACTGGTAATAGTCTTTACAGCAAAATGGTAAATGTTTATGATGGCCTTGGTTACATTGAAGGTCGAGCGCCTAATTGGAGGTTAATTTCATATTCTAGTATTGTACAAAATGCAAATCTGTCAGGTCCAGAACAAGCTGCAGAAAAAACAAAGGCATTCACTCCTGTTTCGACAAGAGATGAAACAAAAGAAGCGCTTGCCACTAAAGAGGTTACGATTAACTTTAGTACTGGTAATGCTACCTTAGATGAAAATGCAAAGTACATCATCGATCGAGATTTTGTAGAGATTGCTAAAGCTTTTGGCAATTCTAGGATTCGTATCGAAGGCAATACAGATAATACAGGGAGTAGAGAGCTGAATGTTGCCTTATCAAAAAGAAGAGCTCAAGCTGTGGCTAACTATCTTATGAGCGAACACAATATGCCTAAGAATAGATTGATCGTTGTCGGCAATGGTCCTGATAAACCAGTAGCATCTAATAATTCAGATTCAGGTAGAGCAAAAAATAGACGAACAGATTTTGAATTGGTTTCAGATTAGTAAATGAACGGAAAAGATTTATTTACACTCAGGGGAGAATTATCTAAGCCTCAAAGTTGGTTGCTAGGTATTCTAGGTCTTATCATATTTGTTGTTATCTGGTGGCTGTCTGCAGAGTATTTTTCCATACAGAGGCCAGTCGTAGAATATACCACAGAACTTCCCTCATCTCTTGATGAGGATAATCTGACTTTGCTGGATTCCATTGCTCTTGTAGATTCTTTGGCTTTAGCAAACGCTACTGAATTTGAAAAGAAATACCCTTTATTGCCAACACCTCCTCAAGTGGTGAAAGCATATCAACCGCTACTGACTAAGGATAGATTGATATTTCACACCCTCAGTTCCGTTTGGTTAAACATTAAAGGGTATTTATGGGCAATTTTGATATCCATACCAATTGGGTTTCTGATCGGACTGTATCCTCTATTCAAAGGCTTGTTTAGTAAGCAAGTCAATGCACTCAGATACCTACCACTCACTGCGTTGACAGGTTTATTTATCGTATGGTTTGGTATTGAAGATAAGATGAAAGTAGCCTTTTTGGCTTTTGGTATAATCGTCTACTTATTGCCCGTTGTTGCGCAACGAGTAAGACAAGTACAAGACGTCTATACCAAGACAGTATTCACATTAGGAGCTACGAATTGGCAGACGATTAAAGCTGTATTCATACCAGCTGTCATGTCCAAAGTATTAGATGACATAAGAGTACTGACAGCGATATCGTGGACCTACATCATCATTGCAGAGTTGTTGAATAAGACTAATGGAGTAGGAGCTTTAATTTATCAAAAAGCGAGAGGTGGTCAAATCGAAAAGGTTTTTGCCATATTATTTGTGATCATATTAATCGGCTTTATTCAAGATCGTCTGTTCGTCTACATAGACAAAAGATTGATGCCATTTAAAACTGCTAACATCGTCTCTCCAGGAGTTAAGGAATCTCAATTAGGTATTTATACAATATTGGCTTTTCTGTTTTTGACTGTATTGATTGGAACTGTTGTCAATCTCTCAGCAATTAATTGGTCGATGATCTTATCAATTGTTGTTGTCTCCGCGGTGCTGATAATATTGTACGGTGAGCTTAAAATTTTTAATGCTAAAAGAGCGATGAATGCCTAAATTTACTGATACAGAACTACGCAACATTATAGATCTTCGAGGGATTGGGCAGTCTTATGATGGGGGGCAAAATTGGATTATAAAAGATCTTGAGTTTTTAATTGAAGATAAACCAGAGCAAGGACAATTTGTTGTCATTCTTGGTATGTCAGGTAGTGGTAAGTCAACTTTGCTGAGATACATCGCTGGTTTACAAGAACCAACAGAAGGGACGGTTATGATCGATGGTAAGTCCTTGCATGAAGCGCAACGAGTGAGTATGGTTTTTCAGCGATATTCTTCTTTGCCTTGGATGACTGTTTTAGATAATGTTGGACTTGGGTTACAATTTCAGGGATTGAACAAAAGCGATCGAAATGAGAAGGCCATGGAGATGATTCAGTTGATTGGCTTAGATGGTCACCAACATAAATATGCACAATACCCGAATCTATCAGGAGGACAACTGCAACGGGTTGCGATTGGAAGAAGTCTGTTGGCGAATCCGCAAATATTATTGATGGACGAGCCATTTGGTGCCTTAGATGTAAAAACCAGATTGCAGATGCAAGACTTGTTGTCAAAGATTTGGAGGCAATTTCAATCTACCATTGTCTTTGTAACACATGATATTGCAGAGGCGGTCTATTTAGGCGATGACATCTACATCTTGAAATCCGCGCCATCCAAGTTTGTCAAACACATCAATGTGGATTTACCGCTTATACGAACTCGTGAAACCAAGCGTGATAAACGATACACAGAGCTCGTACACATGGTAGAAGACCAGATGATAGAAGTGGCTGATATGGGCTAGTTGGTATCGTAAAAATCAAGACTCTTGAATTCAGTGTTAAACTATTCAGTTCTATAAACACTGAAATATTACAAACAGAATGATAATGAATAATCCCAGCGGAATCAAATTAGGTTAGCCACAATTCAGTTTTAGGAACACTGTAATATTTCAAACAGAATGATAATGATCCCAGCGGGATCAAATTAAATTAGCCTGTAATATTACAAACGAATGATAATGAATGATCCCAGCGGGATCAAATTAGGTTAGCCACGGGAGCATCCCGTGGCGAAGTTGTAAAAAATAAAAGGCAAATTTGGCGTGATTTTTTTGTGAAAATCATGCCAAATTTATTCTAAGATTTATGCTATGTTTAGAGAAATCGAGACAAATAAATGTTGTTTCCTTATATAATAGTATTCCTCTCCAAATATAACCACCTCATCATTCACCTTTGGCGAATGCCACTCCTCCAAAGAGAAGAATTTTGCTTCGCTATATAATTTATCAGCTCGATGATATTTTGAGTGGAGAAGTTCTATGATTTCTTTTTATAAAAAGACAAATAAAAATCAAGACTCTTGAATCCAGTGTTAAACTATTCAGTTCTATAAACACTGAAATATTTCAAACAGAATGATTATGAATGATCCCAGCGGGATCAAATTAGGTTAGCCACGGGAGCATCCCGTGGCGAAGTTGTAGAAGTTAAAGGCAAATTTAGCGCGATTTTTTTGTGAAAATCATGCCAAATTTATTCTATGGTATATGCTATTTTTAGAGGAATCGAGACAAATAAATGTTGTTTCCTTATATAAAAGTATTTCTCACCAAATATAACCACCTCGTCATTCGCCTTTGGCGAATGCCACTCCTCCAAAGAGGAGAATTTCGCTCCGCTATATAATTTATCAGCTCGATGATATTTTAGTGGAGAAGTTCTATGATTTCTTTTTATAAAAAGACAAATAAAAAATCAAGACTCTTGAATTCAGCGTTAAACAATTCAGTTTTAGGAACACTGTAATATTTCAAACAGAATGATATTGAATGATCCCAGCGGGATCAAATTAGGTTAGCCACGGGAGCATCCCGTGGCGAAGTTGTAAAAAATAAAGGCAAATTTGGCGTGATTTTTTTGTGAAAATCATGCCAAATTTATTCTATGGTATATGCTATTTTTAGAGGAATCGAGACAAATAAATGTTGTGTTATTACCAAGAGTGATTAAAACACAAAAGTCCAATGCACCCAACCTAATTTGAAAATAAAGTTAGTTCAATAGAATGCAAGTCTAAATGCTACCAAGCCATATCATCCTCTGATTTCACATCAGGTTCAGACTTGGTTTCCGTTGGTTCATTTTGAGCCGGAGCTGGATCAGAGTTTTCTGGCGTTGATGTTGCTTCTTTAACAGGTGTAGTAGAAGTCTCACCACCGCCCATAGCTGCTTCCTCAGCCATCTTCTTTTCCCATTCTTCTTGACGACGTTCATATTGTTCGTAGTCATACTCAGGCATCAAGTCATTTTTGACATGATCAACAGTATCATTCAGAGCATTCATAAACCGATTAAAGTCTTCTTTGTACAAGAAAATCTTATGTCTGTCATAACCATCACCATTAAATTTCTTCGTGCTCTCTGTCAACGTCACGTAGAAATCTCCACCTTTCGTTTTTCTAACATCAAAGAAATAAGTTCGTCTTCTACCTGCTCTTACTTTAGTAGAATACACACTTTCGAATCTCGCCGAATTATCATTTTCCACGCTCTTAACTATTTAGTTATGTAAAAAGTACAAAATAAAATTGTAATATAAACTAGAATTGTAAATATTAAGATGTTTTTACTTGATTTTCTTCAAGCTCATCTGTAACCATTTGATAGTAAAATCCTCCGGTTTTCATTAATTCTTCAGGAGTTCCGAATTCTACTATTTGACCATCACCCATGACCAATACCTTATCCACATCAAGAGTAGTGAAAATGCGGTGAGTGATTATGATGGCTGACTTGTCTTTTAAGGCTGTCTTAAAATAACTTAAAATATGTTGTTCGGTTGCCGTATCTACAGCACTCAGACAGTCGTCTAAGATGACAATTTGTGGATCTTTAATTAATGCTCTAGCGATTGAGACCCGTTGTTTCTGCCCACCAGATAAACTGACACCACGTTCACCAACTCTTGTTTCAAACTGCTCTGGCAAATTCAAAATATCTTGCTTTACTGACACATGTTCTGCAAAATCAAGAACTCTGTTGTCGTCAGCTTCATGATTCCCAAATCGGATGTTATTACTGACACTATCAGAAAATAGAAAGACATCTTGTGGAACATACCCTATGGCATGTCTCAACTGATTCAAATCTAAATCCTTGATGTTTTGACCAGCTATAGTAATAGACCCAGCTTCTGGATCATACAAACGCAACATTAATTCTGCGAGCGTGGATTTACCAGATGCCGTTTTACCTACCACAATCATTTTTTCTCCTTCCTTCAACGTGAAGCTGATGTCCTTGAGTGCTGTTATACCGCTATTCGGATAAGTAAAAGAGACATTCTCAAAGGTGATATCTCCTGAGAGGTATTCGATAGGTTGCTTGGCATTTGCAATTTTTGTTTTCTCATCCAAAAATTCATTGATCCGTTTTTGTGAAGCCTCAGCAGTTTGAATGATACTGGCAATCCATCCAATCGCTGTCACAGGCCAAGTCAACATATTTACATAGATGATAAACTGAGCGATTTCTCCAGCAGTAGCATACCCATTAATCACTTGAATACCTCCCATTAATATAGTCAATAGAGTGCTTGTAGAAATGAGTAGTATCATTAATGGAAAAAACATCGCATTGACTTTAGCTAATTCAAGAGACTTGGATTTAAACAAATCACTTTCTTCAGCGAAAGCTTTACCAAATGATTTTTCCTTTACATATGATTTTATAATCTGAATGCCAGAGTAAGATTCTTGTGCAAAACTAGTTAGAGTGGCAAGTTGTATTTGTATAGCCTCACTTTTTTTATTGATGACACTACTGACCATATATATCGAAATAGATAAAAAAGGCAAGGGTAGAAGAGTATACAATGATAATGTAGGATTCGTTGTCACCATGGCATAAATGACCATTGCAAAAAGCGATACGAGATTGATTCCATACAAAACAGCAGGACCTAGATACATGCGCACTTTGGTCACATCTTCTGCAATTCTTGACATCAAGTCACCTGTATTGTGCTTTTTAAAAAAGCTGATGTCTAATTCTTGGTATTTATCATAGATGGCTTTTCTAAGGTCATATTCTATAAGCCTAGAATTGTAGATGATGGTCTGTCTCATGAAGTACATAAAGACTCCCATAATCAATGCATAAACCAATACAGTAATCCCAAACTGCCATAAATGTGACCCTAACTTGTCAGTAAACATCTCAGCATTACTTGATTGTCCTTTAAAATTTTGTACCTCTTCGAGTACAAAATCTAATGCTTTCCCGATCTCTAGTGGCACCCTAGCTTTGAAAAAATTTGAACAAGTAACACAGATGATCCCGACCAACAAACGCCATTTGTATCTGAGTATATATTTATTAAGTATGCGAAGGTTTTTCACTTGTTAGATTAAGACAATCTGAGTTTCAAAATGTTCTGCAAACATAGGTGATTACTTTGGATAATGTAAAAGTGACAAGTGCTTGATTTTACTCAAATATCATGTCTTTGAATGAAATGATCATTTTTTCCTTGTTTAATGTTCAGAATGCCCAATGTAGAATGGAAGCTTATGGGCCGAATGATTGTGCTGACCCAATAGAAATGTGATTTCAGTTTTAGTCTAATTGCTTTTTCGTAAACGATATTTCCAGAGTTTTCTATTTCTTGTTAAAACACATCAAGCAGATATATTCATTGTCTTATTAATTAATTATTTGTTATATTGTAAAGCCAGTCATTGATTTTTGATCTCTGAATTATACTTCCAACTGATGAACAAGCTAACTGATATCCAATTATTCAATACACTGAAAAGTGGGAATAAGATTGCTTTGGGTGAATTGTTCAATAGGTATTATGATGATCTCAAACATTATGGTATGTATATAGCAAATGATCCTACCATAGCTGAGGATTGTATCCAGGAATTATTCATATACATATTTGAAGCTCGCAGTCGATTGGCTGACGTAAAAAACGTCAAATCTTATCTATTCACAGCATTGCGGAGACGGCTCATCGAAAATGTAGATAAAAGAAAAGCGCAAGAGTTGCGTAACCAAAAAATTGTGCAGCATGTGGATATCAAATTTACACCACAAGATTTAATAGAGTCTAGAGAACATACAAAGTTGACGAACTTGGCATTGATCAAAGCACTTAATAATCTTTCTGATCGCAAGCGTGAAGCAATCTATCTTCGCTATTTTAATAGTCTGACTACCAATGAGATATCACTTGTTATGGGTATCTCAAATCAAACTGTTTTAAACATGCTATACCAAGGTTTAAAACAAATTAGAAAGGACGAATACCTTCGAGGACTTCTCAGTTAGATATAAATTACACTTATAGGTTAATATGTAGTTCCAAGCTTGATTAATAATTTAAAAAATAATAATTCTAGAATCTATAGTATAAGAAAGAGTTTTGTCCTTCTTATAGATGTAGACACCTGTCAATTGCAGAAGAAGCACCTTTCGAGGTGAAAAAAAAAGAGAAATGTCTAATAGAAAGAAAATGAAATTAAGTAAAGAGGATAGTTTAATTCTAGAAGTTTGGATGGAAGATAGCAGTTTTGTCAATTGGGCAAACTCAAGCGATCCAGTAGATATTGAAAAGTGGGAGATGTATTTTAATGAGCATCCTGAACATTGGCGTCTAGGTAAAGCTGGAAAGTCATTACTAGTTGGCGTTCACTTTAAAGAGATTGCACGTAATGATTTATATAAGGAGCATGCATTGGACAATATCATGCAAAGCTTAAATAACGCATCTGATGTCTCCATAAACAGCTTACCGAAAGTGGTGAAGATGTCTCGGAAATGGTGGTACATGGCAGCTACAATAGCAGCTATTGTAGTCATGATTAGTGGTATAAATTATCAGATGTTCAAGAATTCTGAAGTGAATTATGTTACTCAATTTGGTGAAAAACGAATTATTCAATTGCCAGACGAAACCGTCGTTACGCTAAATGCAAATTCCAAATTAAAGTATTACTCTAATGCACCTCGAAAAGTTTGGCTTGACGGAGAAGCTTTTTTCGAAGTTACCAAACAACCCGAAACGAATGCCAACTTTCAAGTGATAACTTCGGATCTAACCGTACGAGTACTTGGTACAACATTTAATGTGAATACCAGAAATGATCAAACCAAAGTATTCCTAGAGGAAGGGAAAGTTAAGATAGCACCTAGTGAAACAAATAGAGATACAATTGAGATGGTACCTGGCGACTTGATTGTATATTCAAAAAAACGGAAAGCATTAAGTGAGAGAAAGAATAATGCATCCGTCTTGGAGAATGCCTCTTGGAAAGACGGAACTCTGATATTTAATAATACTCCTTTGTATGAAGCTTTGTATGAGATAGAAGATATATATGGTATCCAGTTTGTCTGGAAGTCAGAAAAATTAAAAGAAAAACAAATTTCTGGGGGAGTGCCGATTACTGATTTAGAGACAACACTACGCATTTTGAAAGAGGTGTATGTAAATGATATTGAGAAGAAAGGAAATCGATATTTTATAAATGATTAAAAATTAGAAAATACTGATAAAAAAAAGAGAGGGCAGATCTTGACCATCTGCTCTCCCTGATAGAATAAAAAAAATTATCTACAATAATATGAAACGAATTTTATTAATCAAGTTTATTGTGCTGAGTTTACTAGCATTTTCAGCTAGTTTATCCGCCAAAGCTCATTCGAATACTAATAATGAGAAACCTCTAAATAAGGTATTGGATCTCATAAGCGAAAAGTATGAGGTGATTATCACTTACAATACCGAGCTTTTATCAAAAGTTGAAGTCTATTTTGAGTTTAAAAAAGATGAAATCTTAGAGTCCGCGGTCAACAGAGCGTTGGACAAAACAAACTTTAAGTATAAACAACTCACAGAGAAGTATCATGTTGTCTATGATAAAACAAAGAGCAGTAGACAGAACCTCAAGAAGTTAAAAAAGAAATTCAAGGAAATAGAAAAATTGGAAACAAAGGAAGGCCTCAATGTACAGTCGACTTCTCGAGATGTCCAACTCACTTTCGATAAAGTAATTGAAGCAACGAATGAGTTAATTGAAGATCAATTGATCACTGGTACTGTAGTAGATCAATTTGGAGTAGGACTTCCAGGTGTGAGTATAGCCATAAAGGGAGCAGCGATCGGTACTCAGACAGATGTCGCAGGAGCATTTGAATTAAGTGCGCCAGATGATGCGACAACATTAGTATTTTCATATATCGGTTTCGTCACTAAAGAAATGCTTATCGTTAACCAGACATCTATAAACGTTGTGATGGAAGAGCAGGCAACTGCCCTTGATGAAGTCGTCATTAGTGCCTTGGGATTAACAAGAGAAAAAAAATCATTAGGATATGCTGTCACGGAAGTAGATGGTAGTGATGTTTCAAGAGTCAAAGAATCAAATGTTGCTAGTTCTCTTGCGGGAAGAGTAGCTGGAGTTGTCGTTTATAAAAACACCTCAGGTGTAGGAGGTGCTGCGAGAGTTATTATTAGAGGTAACAATTCTCTATCTGGAAATAACGAACCGCTTTATGTTGTAGATGGCGTTCCTATTGACAACAGTAACTTAGCTGGAAGTGATCGTGCAGAATTTCGAGTTCCCGATTTGGGCAATGGCATATCAGACATTAATCCAGATGATATTGAATCCATGTCAATTCTTAAAGGACCTAATGCAGCCGCACTATATGGATCACGAGCGAGTAATGGAGTTGTATTGATTACCACAAAAACGGGTGGTGGTCAAGGCCTAGGTGTGTCAGTATCATCAAGTACAACCTTCGAAGACCCTCTTGTATTGCCTAAATATCAAGATGAGTATGGTCGAGGAACAGATGGGAATTTCCCACAAATTAATCCTTCTGATAACTTGGCTACTCAGGTTAATGCAGTCACCTCTACTTCTTCTTGGGGACCTCGATATGATGGTTCAAGCCAATTAGCATACAATGGAGAAAATAGAGACTATGTAGCTCAACCAGATAATGTCAAAGATTTTTTCGAGACTGGAGTAAGCTTAATTAATACTGTTGCATTAAGTGGAAGTACAGATAAGTCATCGGTGCGTTTTTCTTACACAAGATCTGATCTCAACTCGATCCTTCCTAATTCTGAAGTAACGCGAAACAATTTTAATTTGAGAGGAGTCACAAAGTTGGGAGACAGACTGACTTTAGATTCTAAGATTACTTATTTTCTGCAATCTGCAAAAAATAGACCGACACAAGGCACTGAAGGAATTGCAGCTTTTGTTTTAGGCATGGCAAGAAATGTGAGAACTGAAGATCTCCAGACATATCAAAATATAGCAAATCCAATCAATCCAGATGATCCATTTCGAGTCATTGCGCCTACCTCATCTGGTGGTAATCCCTATTGGATGCTGTTTGAAAATTCTAATGGTGATCGCCGGAATCGCGTTCAAGGATTTGCAAAGATGACATACGAGTTTAATGATTATTTATCTGCATTTATAAGAGCGGGCACAGATGACATTAGTCAAGATTTGGAGAACATAACTGCTAATGGGAATCACTTCTTTAGTGACGGTCAATTGGAATTTAGAAACACAAATAGGACAGAAAGAAACTATGATTTCTTAATAATGTTCAATAAGCAATTAAATGATCGATTTACATTGACTGCAAATGCTGGGGGTAATGCCCGACGAAATACATTTATTCAATCTTCCATTAATGGATTTGATTTTCAGATCCCAGGTCGGTATTTCTTGAACAATACAGATGGATCTAGATTGTCAGCAACTCAGTCTGAATTGATAGAGAAAAGAGTAAATTCTTTTTATGGGTCAACATCGGTGTCATTTGATGATATGGTTTATCTTGATTTAACGGCTAGAAATGATTGGTCATCAGCATTGGCAGCAGAAAATAGATCTTACTTCTACTCTTCAGCTAGTGTGAGTGTATTGTTAGATCAACTCTTAAAGATTGATGATTCAGCATTTGATTTACTTAAACTTAGAGGTAGTATTGCAAGTGTTGGTAATGACACTGACGCACAACAAACTACTAATTTGTTTAGCGTAGCCGCCAATGGATATCTTGGTAATGTTCAGATCAATAGACCCAATATTAGATTCAGTGAAAGCTTAAGACCTGAAGATATTTCCACAACTGAAATAGGTTTAGAATTCAATATGTTCCAGAATAGAATCTATGGAGATTTTTCATATTACAATATCAATACGAAAGATTTAATCTTCGATGTGCCTGTCGATCCAGGAACAGGATTTAGTTTTTTTAGAGAGAACATTGGAGAAATCAGCAATAAGGGATTTGAGTTCTTAATTGGTGGACGACCAATCAGTACACCTAATTTTAGATGGGATGCATCTTTAAATTTTTCACATAATAATAATGAACTAATCAGTTTAATCGAAGGACAAGATAATTTTCAATTGACATCTAGTAACTCAGGAATTGTCGATGTACGAGCTCAAGTTGGCGAAGGATTCGGTGATATCTATACCACAACTTTCCTGCGAAATGATGCAGGTCAGTTAATCTTAAGTGCAGAGGGACGTCCCCAAGCAACAAGTGATCGAGAGAAATTTGGCAATTTCCAACCTGATTTAACTGGTGGATTTTCAAATGTATTTTCCTTTAATAATTTCACTTTGAATACATTAATTGACTTCCGATTTGGTGGTGAAGTATTTGCCTTTACAGAATCTCAGCTTGATGCATCAGGAGCATCAGAGAGGACACTAGAGTTTAGGGAAGGAGGTTTAGTAGTAGATGGTGTCATTGAACAAGAGGACGGAACATTTGTTACAAATACAACCAATATCAGTGCTCAAGAATACTGGCAGTCCATTAGTAGAATTGGATCAGAATATATTTTTGATCAGACGAATATTAGACTTAGAGAACTCGGTTTGAGTTACAGAATTCCAGGGGATGCACTCAGTAATATAGGTGTGCGCAACGCGACGATTAGCTTAATAGGGAGAAATCTATTCTTCATACACAAGAACGTAGATAATTTCGATCCAGAATCTAGCTATGCTACTGGTAATTTCGGACAAGGAGTATTATTTTATTCTTTGCCGACAACAAGAAGTATAGGATTTAGTTTAAATGTTAACTTTTAATTTTTACAGACATGAAAAATTTCAAAATTTATATAATCGGACTATTATGTTTGATGATGATTGCTGGCTGTACCTCAGACTTTGATGAGATCAATGTGAGTAATCAAGGCTTTACAACTGATGAGGTGAGTGCCAAATTCTTTTTAACAAGTGCACAAGTTCCTCTTTATGCTCCTAATCGCTTTTTCTATTGGAGAGCCCACTTAATTCACTCTGATCGTTTCGCTGGTCATATGGCCTTCCCCAACACAACGTTCTACGGGAGCGATGGGGTAGCATATGACTTTAATGGTGGATGGAGTGATGTTGCCTATAATTGGCTTGCAGATTATTTTGGTACGGTCAAGTCTTTCGCTGATCTTACCGCACCTGGAGGAGATTTCGAAAATCAGGGCATGTTTGCGATGTCTTTAATCATGAAAGGTCTCTACTATCAATTGTATACAGATACCTACGGTATGGTGCCTTTCAGTGAAGCAGGAGTAGAAGGTATACTGACACCTGTATACGACGAACAAGCAGATATCTACAAAGGCGTTATTGCTGATTTGGATAACGCGATGAGTCTTATTGGAGATGAAACACGTACGGGGGTTGGAGTAGATGATGCTGGGTCTAATGATATTTATTGTGGAGGTGATCTCCAACAATGGAAACGTCTAGCTAATACTTTGAAATTAAGAATTGGTATGCGAGCTTTAGGGGCTCCTGGTGATGATTTTGCAGAGAGTGCTATTTCTTCTGCCTTGAGTCAGCCATTATTAGATGACGCTTCAGGCAGTGTTACAATGATAAAGGATTTTGTCATTAGTGAATGGGCATCTTCATCTTATGGTGATGTCTGGCATGACTTCGGAGGGAGATTGACTGCGATCACTCTAAGTAATACACTTATTAATGTGATGAATGATAACAATGATCCAAGGCTTTCTGTTTATGCGAAGCCTGCAGTGGGCGGTGAATTCACTTTTGAGGATACTGGCTCTGATGCTAATTTCCAAGATAGAATCAATTTTCTAATAAATACATTCGATAATTCTGGAGTCTCATATACAGTGAACACAACTGGTACGACCACAACGTTTAATGTTGATGGTGGGCAGTATATAGGTCAACCTATTCGTGCTAATGGCGACACCTTTGGATTTATGGTTCTTGAAATGTTTTCTACTCCAAGTGATTTTGTCATCCAGCCGAGAGGACAACAAGTAGATGCTTATCCTGAAATTATATTGTCTAGTGCAGAATCATATTTCTTGCAAGCAGAAGCTGCTGTTCGAGGAATTGGGAATGGTGATGCTCAAGCATTAATGGCCTCTGGAGTAAGAGAGGCTATGAAGCTATGGAATGTTTCGGCTGGAGAAATTGATGCCTATATAGCAAGTGCATCACTTGCAGATATTAATACAGGTTCCATGGATGAAAAACTAGAAAAACTTGCCCTTCAACGATGGATCGCAAGTTTTACTGATGGATACGAAGCATGGGCTGTAGTTAGAAAAACTGGATATCCAACTAATTTAGCAGCTGGAGTTTCAGATCAAGTCATTTTTGAATTTGGAACGTTGAATGGAGACTATCCTCAGAGAATGAGATATGGAGGTAACGCTCAGGCTAACCCTAATTACGATGCTGCAGTAAGTATGCAAGGCCCAGATTTGCAATCAACCAAATTATGGTTTGCTCAATAACATATTCATTTTAATGAGGAAATAAAATCTTTTAATTAGATGGTTATAAGATTGTTAGTAGATAGTTAATATTGAGGCGAAGGAGGGTTTTCTCTCCTTTGTCTTTTTTATTTGTACATTAATAGTGAGCGTGCGATTTTTAGAAAGTTTCATAAGTGATTTTGTAGTCAGTCAATCGATAACACGATGGTGTATTTACTTTCTCATTATTTATGCATCGTTTGTATTTGTCGGTTGTCAATCGACCCCTTCCACAGATCTCCTTTTTACATCCATTCCAGAAGAACACTCCAACATTAAATTTCAAAATGTCATCCCAGAGGATAAGTTGACCAATTTCTTTTTCTATGAATATGTCTATAACGGCGGTGGTGTTGCCGTAGGTGATTTGAATAATGACGGCTTAGCAGATATCTATTTCACCTCTAATCTTCATAATAATGCATTATACCTCAATCAAGGAAATTTAGAATTTAAAGACTTTACAGTAGCCTCCAATATGGCAGGTAAAAAAGGTTGGACGACAGGTGTCAACATGGTTGACATAAACAATGACGGCTTTCTCGATATCTACATTTGTAAATCTGGTCCTTATGAAAGAAAATCCTATTTGGAAAATGAGTTGTATGTAAACTTAGGGCCAGACAAAAAAGGCATACCTAAATTCAAAGAATCTGCTGCTGAATATGGTCTGGATGCGGCTGTTTATTCTATTCAGTCTGCATTTTTGGACTTTGATCTTGATGGAGACTTGGACATGTATCTGATGAACCACAATCCACAAACGTTCGCCTTTGGCGATCCTTCTGATGCATCACATTTAGGTGATAAGTTTTATATCAACAAAAATGGACGCTTTGTAGACAATACCTCATCCGTAGGCATCACATCAAATGCAGTGGCATATGGACTTGGTGTTGGCGTGTCTGATTTGAATCAGGATGGTTGGCCAGACTTGTATATTTCGAACGACTATGACGAACCAGATTACATGTACTTAAACAATCGTTTAGGCGGATTTGATGAAGTGGTAAAATCGGCAACTAAGCACATATCCAATTTTGCTATGGGGAATGACATAGCAGATTTCAACAATGATGGATACCCTGACATCCTCACATTAGATATGGTTGCTGAAGATAACTATGGACAGAAGACCAGTATGGCAAGCATGAATCCGCTCAAATTTGAAAAGATGGTGCATGCAGGAAAGCACTATCAATATATGTACAATACTCTACAAAAACATACCAGTCATATTGATGAGAATGGCATACCGTACTTTTCAGAAATAGGTCAATTTGCAGGCATTTCTAATACAGATTGGAGTTGGGCGCCTTTAATCGCTGATTTCGATAACGATGGACTGAAGGATATCTTTATTACCAATGGTATAAAACGTGACTTTAGAAACAAAGACTTCTATAATTATCTCCAGGATTATAAAAGAATGAATGGCGATGCCTTGACAAATGAAGAAAAGATAACTGGGTTGATAGATAAAATACCCAAACGTCCAAGCATCAATTATTTTTTTCAAAATATAGATTCGTTGCAATTCGAAGATAAATCAAGGGAATGGGTGAATGATCCCAAAGCCTCATTTTCGAATGGTGCAGCTTATGCTGACTTGGATAATGATGGAGATTTAGACCTTGTCATCAACAATGTCGATGCCCCTGCAAGCCTCTTGCAAAATAATGCGAGTTTGAATTCTAATCATTACTTGCATCTTAAATTAGAAGGACCAAAGAATAATATACATGGGCTAGGGGCTAGGGTAGAAGTGTATACTTCCAATGGAACACAGACTTTCGAAAATTATGCTATTCGAGGCTATCAGAGTTCTGTGCAACCGGGTATACATATTGGCTTAGGAGGATTGACGCAGGTTGATTCTGTCTCAATAATTTGGCCTGGACATATGTCTCAAGTCATTCATCCAGATGGGCTCAATAAGGAGATTGTTGTCAAGTACAGTGATGCAGGTCTGAAGTCATCTGAGAATGAGAGACTTGTTCATTCATTGTTTGCTCCATCTAAAGTTTTAGATAAATTGGCTCATATAGAGAATGAATACAATGATTACAAACATCAAGTTTTGTTGCCACATAAACTGTCGCAATTTGGACCAGCAATTGCCGTAGGGGATGTCAACGGCGATGGGCGAGACGATTTGTATTTGGGGCAGAGTGCTGGATCTATATCTAAACTATATCTTCAACGAAGTGATGGCACTTTTGATGAGTCACAGTCCTTTGATTCAGACAAAGAGTATGAAGATGTAGATGCTTTATTTTTTGATATGGATAATGATGGAGACCTAGATCTGTACGTAGCCAGTGGAGGGAATAAATATGAAGCAAATGATGACTTGTATCGAGATAGGCTCTATGAAAATAGGAATGGTCAACTTTTAAATCAATCAGACCGACTTCCCCATGGAATATCTCGAAGCAGTTCTAGGATTCGAATTGCTGATTATGACAATGATGGCTATGTTGATATTTTTATTGGAGGCCGTCATGTGCCACATCTATATCCATCGCCTGCAAGTAGCGTGTTGTTACATAACAATCAGGGTATGTTCGAGGATGTCACAGGTAGCCTGTCTCCAGATCTAAAGAATATTGGATTAGTAACAGATGCGACTTGGCTTGATTATGATGGGGATGACGATTTGGATTTGTGCATTGTCGGAGAATGGATGCAACCAGTATTTTTAACTAACGAGGACGGAAGATTTATACGATCAGATCAAGATTCTATGGAATATCTTACAGGGTGGTATTTCGCAACGGCTTCCATGGATGTAGATGCTGATGGCGATCAAGACATACTCTTGGGTAACCTTGGTCAAAATTATAAATATAAGGCAAATCAGGCTGAGCCTTTTGAACTCTATTATTCAGATTTTGATGACAATGGCACTGATGATCTTGTGTTGGGCTATCATAATTTTGGGGAGCTCTATCCTGTTAGGGGAAGAGAGTGTTCCTCTCAGCAAATTCCAGATGTGAAAAATAGAACACCAACGTATCATGATTTTGGTAGCTCTAGTTTAGTTGATATATATGGAAAAGAAAAATTGAACAGTGGCCTGCATCTGACTGCTTATAATTTTAAAAGTGGTGTATTGCGAAATGATGGCACTGGTCGATTTGAGTTTATGCCATTTCCGGTTGAAGCTCAGCTTTCGACTATCAATTCATTTCTCACTCGGGACCTTAATGCCGATGGCTTAGAAGATATCATATTGGCAGGCAACATGTATGCATCAGAGATAGAGACGCCAAGAGCAGATGCAAGCCATGGCTTGGTTATGTTAAATAATGGAGATGGCAATTTTATATCCGTTCCACCAAATCTGAGTGGATTTTTTGTAACAGGTGATGCTAAAAAGATCGCTGTAATTCAAACAGGAGGAAAAGAAAAATTAATAGTGGCAAATAATAATGCTGCAATGCAAGCATTTGATGTGAAATAACAAATATCTTAGATCAACTCAATGTATAGAATTTACCAAATGGAAAGTGGGTTTGGATTATATTGACAAAGTGTTTTGTTTGATATCATGACGAAATGCATAGCGAGAACATGTATTCGTGCGCATTTTTAAATATGAGAGCGAACAAAAGATACAGTCAAATGTCCCAACATGAAAACCATTTGGTATACTTAAATAGTGTCTGACAGAAAAGGACAAGCCCTAATCATAACTGCCTGATGATTAGTGAATTAATTAGGAAATAAGTTGAATAATATGTATTGAATTGAGGTGAATATTTCATATATTGATATATAGATAAT